>JAAHTH010000788.1_pt1 | contig 16584 bp, 26 predicted proteins | sample 6116091 | NCBI WGS metagenome assembly JAAHTH01 (sample SAMN13939990, study PRJNA603662) | sponge metagenome | isolation source: marine sponge | host: Mycale hentscheli | place: New Zealand | collected 2006 | reverse complement strand
TCAAACAGAAGAGGACAAGCTCAGCCTTATGCTGCAAGGTGGAATCCTGCTAGTCCTAGTAATAGTTCTAGAGCGTGTTACTGTAAAGACCAAAACACTTATTCCAGGGAATGCTGTGACGGTTCTCTATGGGCTCAGGGTATCGGTAGAATTACTGGGTAAAATGCAAAAAAAATAAAGTTTTCGTTATAACTATATGAATGCTATAAACAGGATTAATAGTAAGCTATTTAAAGACAATTTAAACTTTCGTTTAATATTAACAGAAATTGAAAAGTCTCAAGTAGAACTAGACAAATATCCTTGGGACGAATGTATAGCAGATCAAACTAAAAGATATGGAGCTGAAGCTGCTCCTAAAATTTGTGGATATATAAAAGAAAAATATGGCAATTAGATTTAACCAAGTTATACTAGATAAACTTCATAAAAATAAAACTGAGCTTTCTAAAAAAGTAGACTTAGGTCTTATAGATGAAATAGAATATGATTTTGATTCTTTACAAGACGAAGTAGGTAGATTAAGTTATTCTACCGAAGAGTGGTTTGAAGAAAATTTCGATAAATTTTTAGAAACAAGAAGTTTGCTAAGAGATGTTTATATTAATTTTTCAGAGAGTTTTTTAGACCCAGTAGACGTAGAAAGAGATTTAGAAAGATTAAACAATATAATAGAACAATCTGAAAATTTAGGTATAGACCCTACTCAAGTAGACCCTAATATTTTTGATCATATACAATTAATAAAAGATTTAGAATATTTTAATAATCGTTTTATAGAACAAAGAGATCAACTAAAACAATACGGATTTTAATATGAAAGCATTAAAAAACATACTAAACAAATTATACTCTGAAGACAATAAAGTTTTCGCAGTATTAAGCACAAAAAGAAAAATAGACTTATCCTTAGTAGATGACATTGAAAATGAAGTAGATGACTTTGAGGCTGCAGAGTCAGATGCTAGTTACTTAGCTTACGAATATGGAGATGAAGTAATAGACGCTTATGATGACTTTAGAATGAAATATAATTTAGATGACTATGTAGTAAATGGTAGCGTAAGATATTTAGAAGAGTCTGCAGAAATATTAAAAGCAAGTTTAAATAAATTAGAAATTGCTGCAAATGAGTTAGGTATTCCTCCTAGTGAAGTATACTACGATTATGACGATTTAAAACAAAGAGTAGATAATGCTCAAAGTTTATCAGACGAAGCAAAATCTAAATATAGAGAAGTGACTGACTATACAGGAATGGGAAATTTCTGGAATTAATAATAAACATTAATAATTAAATAATAAATAATGAAAGCAAGTGAAATGTTAAAAAAGATCAACACACTCTTAGGAGTTCAGGTTGAACTAGAAGAACTTATCCTGGACAACGGTACTAGAATATTTGCCGATAGCTACGATAAGGGAGAAAGCGTTTTTATTGTCACTGAAGACTCTCGAGTTCCTTTACCAGAAGGCGAGTATATGATAGAAGACGGTAGAATGCTAATAGTAAAAGAAGAAGGCTTAATTGACGAACTAAGATTAGAGTCAATAGACGAAGCTGAAGAAGAAGGTTACAAAGACGGAATCAAAGACGAAAAAGAAGACATTAAGGAAGACTTAGAAGAAGAAGAAATTATCGTTGAAGCTCCTGAAGAAGTAATAGACGAAGTTGGAGATATAGTTGCTGCAGTTGTAGAAGTAGTATCCCCAATTATCGAGGAAGTAAAAGAAGAAATTGAAGAGCTTAAAAAGAAATATGGCGAAGTAGACAAAGTAAAAGAAAAAATGTCTAAGACTCCTGCTAGAAAACCTTTAGCTCACGCACCCTCTAAACAACAAAATGAAGGGTTTACGTATGGACAAAACAGACCTCAAACAACAATGGATAGAGTTCTGTCTAAATTAAATAATATCAATAAAAAATAATAAAATGAAAAGAAATGTAAATTTAGCTACTACTACTAACATTACTACTACTTATGCAGGAGAGTTTGCAAATCAATATATTGCGGCTGCTCTTTTATCTGCTAGTACTATTGAAGACGGTGGTATCTCTGTAAAACCAAATATTAATTATAAAGAAGTAATTAAGAAAGTTGCTACTAACAACTTAGTAGTTGATGCTACTTGTGATTTTTCTCCAACGTCTACTATAGATTTAACAGAAAGATTACTTGAGCCTACTAACTTACAAGTTAACTTACAATTATGTAAGCAAGACTTTTTATCTGACTGGGAAGCTCAAAGTATGGGATTCAGTGGGTTCAAAAACCTACCTCCATCTTTTGCTGACTTTATCTTAGCTCACGTTGCTGCAGAAATTGCACAAAAAACAGAACAAACTATCTGGTCTGGTGTTAATGCTAATGCAGGAGAATATGACGGACTAGTAACTTTAGCTGCTGCTGACGCTACTATTCCTGCTGCTCAAAAAATAGCTGCAGTTGCAGGTGGTGTTGATGCCGCTAACGTAATTGCTGAAATGGGAAAAGTTGTAGATGAAATTCCTTCTGCTTTATACGGAAAAGAGGACTTATACTTATATGTATCTCAAAACGTAGCTAGAGCTTATGTAAGACAATTAGGAGGATTCGGAGCAAATGGACTAGGAGCTAACGGTGTAAACAATATGGGTACGCAGTGGTGGAACAATGGTTCTTTATCTTTTGACGGAGTAAAAGTGTTTGTAGCTCCAGGAATGGCTAACAACACTATGTTTGCTGCAGAAAGATCAAATATTTTCTTTGGAACTTCTTTGGTTTCAAATATGAATGAAGTAAAACTTCTAGATATGGGAGACCTAGACGGTTCACAAAACGCAAGAGTTATCGCAAGATTCTCTGGTTCTGTAAACTATGGTATCTCTTCTGACGTTGTAGTTTATTCTTAATAAATTAAATTAACCAAAATTTAGGGTAGGTGGGGTCGACCTACTTACCCTTTTTTTTTAAAAAAATATAAATATGAGCTGTTCAATATTATCAACTGGTAGAAATTTACCTTGTACTAAAGGAGTAGGAGGAATAAAATCTATCATTCTAGTTGACTATGGTTTACTAGGAGACTTGACAATTTCAGGAGCGGAAGTGACTGCAATTAGTTCAACTCCTTCAGGTTATGAGTATTTAGTTAAGCCAGGTTCTTCAGGGTTAGAGCAAACGATTACTGCCTCTGCTGAAAACGGGACTGTATACTACGACCAAAATGTCAACGTACAATTTCAAAAATTAGATAAAGAAACTCAAGCTGAGTTACAAGATGTAGCTAAAGGAAATCCTCACGTATTCGTACAAGACTTTAACGGAAATTATTTCTTAGTTGGAGCGTACAACGGTGCTGACACTTCAGCAGGTACTATTGGAACTGGAACTGCGTTAGCAGACTTTACAGGATTCAATATGACTTTTACTGCTCAAGAGCAACTTCCTGCATTTTTCTGTGCAACTGGAGTTATAAGTGCAATTACGATAGGAGCTTCTATTAGCCCATCATAAAATACTATTCTGTGTTTAATTAAATTATAGGGGTGGGAAACTATCCCTATTTTTTTTATAAATAGTATAGATGCAAAATAAATAAAAAGCACGTTATACTATAAAGCAAGAAATGATAGTTTTAACTACTCAAACTAGTGAGCAAACTTACAGCGTAATTCCTAGAGAATACGTAACGGATGCTACAATTTGTATAAGAGACGAAAGTACTAATGAAGAGATTTGCGTATTAACAACAGGTTCAGAGTGGAACACTAATACTTTTGACTGGAATTTAGCTAATTATGACTGGGAAGACGAAGCAGGTATAGTAATTACAAATGATTTGATGTATATTACAATGAATTTAAACTTGATAGAAGGTAGGTTTTACGATCTTAAAATTAGTAATGTTAGCGGAACAGTTATATTTAGAGATAAAATTTTCTGTACAGATCAAACTATTGACCAGGCTACTAATAATTATTATGATATGAATTTAGGACAGTATACTATAAACACTTCAGGAAATAACGATTATATAATATATTAAAATGGATTATAAATTTTTACAATTAAGCACATATACAACTCCTGAGATTAAAGAAGTATCTAACCAGGACTGGATAGGTTATGGAGCTGACAACGATTACTTTCAATTTCTTATAGACCGTTACAACGGTTCGGCTACTAACAATGCTATTATAAACGGAATCTCTGCTATGATAGTAGGAAAGTTTTTAGATGCTACAGACTCAAGTCAGAAACCTGAAGAGTATGCACAAATGAAATCTTTGATTTCTGAAGAAATGCAGCAGAAACTAGCTAGTGACTTAAAACTTATGGGACAATGTGCTATGCAGATTATTTACAGTCAAGATCGATCTAGAATAGCTCAAGTAGAACACTTGCCAGTAGAAACTTTAAGAGCAGAAAAATGTAATGAAGAGGGAGAAATACCTGCTTACTATTATTACTATGACTGGTCAGAATATAAACAAGGAGACTACCTGGAGCGTTTACCTGTGTTTGGTTCGTCTAAACAAGAAATTGAAGTATTATATATAAAACCTTATAGAGCAGGGTTTAAGTATTATAGTCCTGTAGATTATCAAGGAGGAATCCAGTACTGTGAACTAGAAGAGGAAATTGCTAACTATCATTTAAACAATATTATGAATGGTTTAGCTCCTAGTATGCTCCTGAACTTTAACAACGGAACTCCAACAGAAGAGGAAAGAAATATTATAGAACAAAAAATAGCTGCTAAATATCAAGGTACTAGTAATGCAGGAAGGTTTATCCTGGCTTTTAATGACTCTGCAGATTCGGCTGCAACTATGGAGACAGTACAATTAAGTGACGCTCCTCAGCAATATGAGTTTTTATCTACTGAATCTATGAAAAAAATAATGGTAGCTCACAGGGTTACTAGTCCTATTTTATTTGGAATAAAAGATATGACAGGATTCGGAAATAATGCTGAAGAAATTGTTACTGCTAGTACGCTTATGGATAATACCGTTATAAGACCCTTTCAGCAGATGTTATTAAATGCGTTTGATGAAATACTAGCTTACAACGAGATCGTGCTTAATTTGTACTTTAAAACGCTTCAGCCTTTAGAATTTAACGACTTAACAAACGCTACTAACAAAGAACAAATAGAAGAGGAGACAGGACAAAAGTTTTCTTTCTCTAAAATAATTGACGGAAAAGAGGCATACGAGACTATAGAAGAGGCTGAGAATAAAGCTAACGAGATAGGATGTATGGGCTATCACGAACACGAAGAGGACGGTAAGACTTATTATATGCCTTGTCAAGATCATACTGAATTAAAAGCTCCTTGTTGGGACGGATACGAGCAAATAGGAACAAAAATAAAAGACGGAAAAGAAGTGCCTAACTGTGTTCCTTTACATATTACTGAAGACTTAACAAAAGCTATACTAGAAGAGTTAGAAGACAAAGGAGAAGACGAAGAAATGAAAGGTTATGAATTAATAGATAGTAGACCTGCAAATGAATATGACGAAATATTAAATCAGTCTTTAAATTTTGCTACAGATTTAGCTTCAGTTCCTAGAAGTACTCCTAACAAAAAAAGTTCTCAAGACACTAGTATTCTAAAAGTAAGATATAGATACTACGGAAGTAATAATCCGCAAAGAGAATTTTGTCGTAAAATGTGGTCTGCACAAAAAGTCTACAGAATGGAAGACTTAAATAAAGAAAGCTCAGCAAATTCTGAGTTAGCTCCAAAAGGTCAAAACACTTATAATCTTTGGTTATACAAAGGAGGAGTTAATTGTCAGCATTACTGGGAGCGTAGAACGTACTTAAAGAAAAACAATAAAAGAATAACAGTCGCAGAAGCTAGACGTAAAATTGCAGCTTTAGACCCAAGTCTAAAAAAAGAAGCACAAATAGAAACTAATGTTCCTGAAGTTGCTCAAGTTGCTCAGCCTAAAAACGACTGGTGGAGTTTAGACCCTAATTATAGAAAATAAAAGAAATGGCTACAGCATTATTTATATCAAGAACAGACTTAGTAAGAAATACCATAATTGATGGGTCGGTAGATACTGACAAGCTGCTGCCCTTTATTAAAATTGCACAGCAGATGCATATTCAAAACTATCTAGGTACTGAGTTATACAATAAAATTTCTACATTAATTACTAACGGAACTTTAACTCAAGTAGATAATCCAGACTATTATCATTTAGTTAATGAATACGTACAGCCAATGTTAATTATGTTTGCTATGGTAGATTTTCTTCCTTTTGGAAACTATGCTACTAAACAAGGTGGGACATTAAGACACAGGTCTGAAAATGCAGAACTGCCAACTAAAGAAGAGATAGATTTTCTAGTACAAAAATATAGAGACTTTGCTGACTTCTATACTAGACGATTTATAGACTATATGAATTATAACGCTTCATCAAAATTTCCTGAGTACTATTCAAACAGTAATGACGATATGTACCCAGACACAGAAGCAAATTGGGTAGGTTGGGTATTATGAAAAAACAATATAACATTAAAAACAAGAACTTAAAAAAGTTAATAGTTTATCTAAAAAATTTAAAGAAATGAGTACATTAACAGGAAATAAAATTAGTTTAACATATAAAAGTTTAATTAAAACTTCAGATAATGATGTATTAACTGGAGCTTTAAAAGAACTGTCGGATGGGTTAGGGAATAATTCAGGTGTATTTCTAAACACAGGCGGAGACCTCAAGTCAACAGGTACGTTAGAGTTTTCTAACTTTAAAGCTACTGCTTATGCTGTGACTATCAATAAACTTGTTAATGAGGCAGACGGCATATCTAATAACGATAATGACACTTCCCTACCTACTTCGGCTGCAGTAAAAGACTATGTAGACACTCACGTCACTAGTCAGGACTTAGACTTTTCAGACGGAACAAATCCAGGAGCAGTCGATCTAGACTCTCAGGTTTTTGCTATAGTTGGAACTAGTAATGAAATTGAAACTTCTGCAAGTGGTCAACAATTACAAATAGGACTTCCTAACGATGTAACGATTAGCGGAACTTATACAGGTACTACATTTTCTGGAGACTTAAACGGAACTATTAACACAGCTACAACTGCAGTAACTCAAACAGCAGGAGACAACTCGACTAAGGTTGCTACTACTGCTTATGTAGACACTTTAGATGCAGCTAGTGATTTAGACTTTAGCGATGGGTCTGTAAACAGTGCTGTTAACTTAAATACTCAAGTCTTTTCTATACAAGGAACAAGTAACGAAATAACTACAACAGCTTCAGGACAATCTTTAACAATAGCGTTAGATTCAACAGGTGTTGATCTACCAGACGGTTCTACAGCTATAACACAAACAGCAGGAGATAATTCTACAAAAGTAGCGACAACAGCTTACGTAGACGTACTAGACGCAGCTTCAGACTTAGATATAGCAGGAGACACAGGAACAGGAGACGTAAACCTAAACACTCAAACTTTAACTTTACAAGGAACAACTAATCAAGTTATAACTGCAGTAAGTGGTCAAACTACTACATTTAGTTTACCTTCTACAGTACATAGAGACTTACAAGGAAACGTCACAGGAAATGCAGATACAGCTACAGCGTGGCAAACAGCAAGAGACCTTTCGTTAAGTGGAGAAGCTACAGGTATTTTAAGTAGCGTAGACGGTACGTCAAATATTTCAGGAGCAGTTACTTTAACAAACTCCGCAGTTACAGGAAAAGTATTAACAGGACTACCAACTCCTGCTGCCTCTACAGTACAACCTTCAGATTCAATACTAGAAGGTATTGGAAAACTACAGTCACAAATAAATGGCATAGCAAATGGTTTACAATTTCAAGGAACTTGGGATGCTGCAACTAACACTCCAACTTTAAACAGTGGAGGAGGCGAAGTAGATTCAGGAACAACAACAGGACAAACTGCAGATAAACTAATTGACTCTAGTCAAAACTTTTTAACGACAGTTAGTGTTGGAGACAAGGTTATAAATCAAGTTGACGGACAAAGTGCTTCAGTCACAAACGTAGACAGTAATACTTCTTTAACTTTAGATGCAGATATAATGTTAAGCGGAGAGGCTTATACTATTGACGCTAGTCCTTTCTTAGTACAAGGTCACTATTACGTTGTTAGCGTAGGGGGTACAACTAGTTTAAACGGAAATGCAAATTGGGCTATAGGAGACTGGGTTATAGCAGGAGCAGATAATATTTGGTCGAAATTAGATCATACTCAAATAGACGGACAAGGAACTCCAGGAAACTTACCTGTTTGGAATACAGCTACTACTTTAACTGACTCTATAGTTTCAGAAAGTGGAACAGCTCTAACAGTTACAGGTTCATTAAGTACTACGCTAGGAGCTTCGGTTACAGGAGATTTAGCAATTAACACAAACAAGTTCACAGTAAATGCTACAAGTGGGAATACAGTAGTTGCAGGAGAAGTAACTGCTACAAAATACAATGTAAGCAACACATCAGGATATTTAGTTCGTGAAGATACAGGTTCAGGTTATGGTTTATACAAAAGTTCAACTACAAATATTGGAATAGCATCAAATGGAAATGTAGCTTTAAATTTCGATAGTTCAAGCAACGCAACTTTTGCAGGAAATGTTATTACAACAGGAACAAGTTTTATAGGTAAAGCAAGTACTTCATCTTATCTTCCAGATGACGGTGTTTTTGGTGGAATAATTACTAATGGTGGTGGATTTAAAATTACAACACAAGCTGTAGATACTTTAACTTTATCAGCAGTTGGAGGAAATATGACAGTTAGAGGAGGAGGAACTTTTGGAGGAAATGTAACAGCAGTAGCAGGTAATTTTTCAAGTGCTTTAAATGCAAGATATTTTAGAACAGAAGCAGCTAATACAGATTATAATTTAATTACAAGAGATAGTACTGGAAATGCTTTATTTATACAAAGTGCTCAATCAAATGCAAGTCAACCAATAGCTAATTTTAGATATGGAAGTGCTTCAGTTAATCAAGGAACTCCTGTATTACAAGTTTCTAAAGATAATTCACATTTTGTTAATTGTAATTTAGGGGTGGGAACTGCTTCGCCAAGTACAAGAACAGAAATAAATGAAACAAATAATGACATTTATCAATTAACAATTTATAATAGCCACGTTTCAACAACAGCTAAAACAAGGATTGGAAATTGGGCAAATGAAACGAAAATTTCAAGTAACTTAATGCAATCTGGAGGTACAAAAACTCAAGATAATGCAAGTATAGCTTCTTGGGTTTTAGGATTAGGTGGTGGTACTGATTATTTTGATATATCAAGAAGTCCTGCGGGAAGCACAACACTTTCAAGTTTAATGACTATAGACAGTTCTGCTAACGCAACTTTTGCAGGAGAAGTAAATGCAACACGATTTATATTGCCATCAACAGGAACTACAACTCCAGCTAATCAATATTTATATACAAACAACACTAACACTGGAACTGGTAAGTTAATTATTCAATCTGGTGGTGGTTCTGCTGCTTATGGTGGTGGAATTAATTTGTTTTCACATTCACACGCATCAAAACCAGGATGGGTTACAGCAGGTATTTCATCAGGTTCAGGTGGAAAATTTAGTGTAAATACAACAGGACTTGCAACAGGTACAGATGTTTTTACTGTTGACACATCAGGAATTGGAACTTTTGCAGGAAATGTTGTTGTTGATAATATGCTGACTATTAATATAGATGATATTTCTGGAGGAGGAAATAGAGGTTTAAAACTTTATAATGAAAATTCTTCAGGTCAGCAATGGAATTTAACAGCAGGTAGGGCAGGTCAAGAAAATACATCTTTTGTTGTAAGAGATGCTAGTAATAATGTAGATGCAATAATTATAAATGAACAAACAACAGGTACGACACCTCTAATAACTCTTGCTAATGGTGGAAACGCAACTTTTGCAGGAAATATTACAATATCTAAAGCAACTCCATTTATAACACTTTCAAACACAGCAGAAGATGAATGTGGAATTGTAATGTTAGATAGTGCAGATGCAGGACAGTCAGCTAAAATTACTTATGATGCAGGTTCAAGTAATGCGTTAAAATTCTATAATAATGCTTCTAATGAAAGAATGCGTATAACAGGTGGAACAGGAGCAGGTGAAGGTAGTGCAATGATTAACTATACAAATTCTAATATTGAAACCTATGGTAGTGGTGCGTATTCTGGTAAACTTATAGTAAAAGCACATACAACAACACCAAACGCTGCAATTACTTGTTTGAACGGAAATGTAGGTGGAGACAATCCTGTTTTTATAAATTTTGTAAATGAGTTTGTAGCTAATCAATATAATTATTTAGCAAGAATTGCTGCTGCTCCAGAAAATACTTGGACAGGAACTGCATCAACACGAAATGCAAGTTTAAATTTTTATACTAATGATGCAGGTACAAGTTCAGAAAAAATGCGTATAACATCTGGGGGTACTGTATTAATAAACAAAACATCAATAAACGAGGTTAATACTAACGGTTTTGAGTTTTCAGGTTCAACAGGTTCATTGTTTGGAACTTGTAATTTTAACAATTCTAATGAAATGGTCGTTTTTAACCAAAGGGATGGTTCAGGCACAACTCAAATGGATTTTAGGAATGGAAATGTAGAAAGAGGACGTATTGAATGGACTACAAGTGGAACTACATATAACACAACTTCTGATTATAGATTAAAAGAAAATGTTAAAGAATTAAAAAATTCATTAACTAAAGTAAATAAATTAAAACCAAAAGAATTTAATTTCATTAGTAATCCTGATGAAAAAAGAATTGGTTTTATAGCACACGAAGTTGAAAATATAGTGCCTCAATCTGTAAGTGGTATAAAAGATGATATTAGAGAAGATGGCACACCAAAATATCAAGCGTTAGACCATTCTATGTTAGTGCCATTATTAGTAGGTGCAATACAAGAACTAAAAGCAGAAGTAGATTTATTAAAGCAAGAATGTAAATGTAAATAATATGGAAAAAACTAAAAAAACTAAAGTAGAATTTCTAGAAGGTGGTCATTTAAAAATTTGGTACTCTACTAGTACTTACAACGGAGACATAACAGTTTCTTTTAAACAAGGTCAAGTTTTAATTCCAAAAGGAAATATAGAACTAGCTGAAGAGTGGGGAGTCAAAAAGAAATGCGAAGACAAATGGAAAAAAGTAGTAAAGAAATCAAAAAAATAATATATTTACTATTCACTTAAAAACTATAAAAATGTCTAAAATTAAAAAAGAAGAGTTAGAAGTATTACACAAACAAGAAAACGCTAAAGTAGAAATTCGTAATAGAATAGGTTTACTGCAAGTTGAAATTCATTCACTATCTCACGCACACTTAGGAGTCCAGGAGGAGCAAAACAAAACAAAAGAAGAACTAGAAGAGAAATACGGTAAAATCAATATTGATCTTAAAGACGGTTCTTACGAAGAAATTAAAGAGGAATAATGTTTGAATATACAGATTTGAAATTATATACAATAAACACAGCAGTCTTAGCTTTGACTATGACAGAAATTGAACTAGGTTTAAAAATTATATTATTAATCTGTACTATAGGCTATACTATAAGTAAATGGGTACGTAATGAGAAAAATAGATAAAATAATAATACACTGTTCTGCGACTCCAGAGTTTAAAGACTTTGATGTTAAAGATATAAGAGACTGGCACGTTAACGGAAATGGTTGGTCTGACGTTGGGTATCATTATATTATTAAGCTAGACGGAGAAGTTCAGTTTGGTAGACCTGAAAATAAAATAGGAGCTCACGTCAAAGGTAAAAACAGAAGCTCTATTGGTGTTTGTTATATAGGAGGTATGGATAGAAATATGAAAAACTGGTTAGATACTAGAACTGAAGCACAAAAAGAATCTTTAATAGAATTAATAAAAGACTTGCAGAAAAAATATCCAGGGTCAATAGTATACGGTCATAGAGACTTTACTAGTAAAAAACCTTGTCCTAGTTTTGATGCAAAAGAAGAGTATAAAGAATTTAAGTAATGAGTGAACTAAGTGAGGAAAGTAAATTTGAGATAAGTATAAAAACTTTAATAGGAATAGGAGTTGGTTTATCTACGCTTATAGGAATGTGGTTTGCTCTTCAGGCGGATATTCAAGAGGCTAAAGAACTTCCTGAACCTGAAATTAGTAGAACAGAGTATGATTTAAAAGACAAGCTCGTTAGAGAAACTATTATGAATACTGGTAAGAAGGTAGAAGAAAACTCTGATGCCTTAAAGAAGATAGATGATAAGCTATTTGAAATAATAAGTAAATGAAAAAATTAATATTATGTGTGATATTTGTATTGGCTGCGGTTTATGTTAACGCTCAAGAAGTAACTGTATTTCAGATTAACGCAAAATGGAATCAGAATAACAATTACGATACTAGAGGATTAAAAAACTGTATTATAAAATTTGGTTATTTAAAAAACCAACCTGACGACATTAAAAAAAGTATAACTGCTCTTCCTGTTTTAGTTATAAAAGACAAAAAAGGTAGAACTCGTATGCAGTATATAGGAGATATTAGTCTTCAAATAAAAGTCTCTAAAGAAGAAATCCAGGCTACTATAGACAAAGTAAATCAGTTATGAAAAAAAAATTTAAAGACACGAAGGTCGGAAAGTTTCTTATTGGTAAAGGTGGCGTATTCAGCTCACTTACTGACAGTATTCCAGACAAAGGATTATTAGGACTTGTAAAGAACTTAATTGACAAGGACGATACTATGCCTCCGCAAGACAAAGAAACTGCCTTAAAACTGCTAGAAATGGACAATAACGAGTTAGTAGAGATTACTAAAAGGTGGGAGTCTGACAATAAATCAGATTCTAGTTTAGCTAAAAACGTAAGACCTTTATCGTTAATATTTCTAACTATATCTTTAATAGTGTTTATACTACTAGACGGATTCGATATAAACTTTGGAGTAGATTCAGGATGGGTAGATTTACTTAAGTCTCTTCTAATAACAGTCTATGTAGCTTATTTTGGTTCTAGAGGAGCTGAGAAATTTAAAAATATTTCTCAAAAATAAATATTATATTAGTATAAGACTTATATTAATATATGTTTATATATATAAGATTAATTAATATAATATTAATATAATATAATACTTATATAATATAATACTTATATAATATAATGCAAGTAAATTTTGAAAAAAAAATTATCCAGGAGCAAAATTGTAAAAAAACTAGACGCAGAGTTTAGTAGATACATAAGACTTAAATACGCAGATCATAACGGTTATGTAAAATGCTATACCTGTAATAGGGTTAAACATTACAAAGACTCTATGCAGTGCGGACATTTTCTTTCACGTAGATATTATTCAACTCGTTGGTCGGAGGACAACTGTAGACCCCAGTGTTATGGCTGTAATGTACACTCTCAAGGTCGTCAATATGAATATGCTTTAAATCTTAATAAAGAATATGGCTATGACATAGCTGAAGAACTACTACAAATAAGCAGAGAAACTGTAAAGATTACTACTCCAGAACTCCTGGAAAAAATAGAGTACTACAAAGTTTTAAACAAAGGTTTTAATATAGATTAATTAGTCATATATTAGCAGTCTAATTTTCTCTGTATTAAGGGAGTAGTAGTCGCTAGGCTTTGCTCCCTTTTTTAGTTTATTATATTTTTATTATATTTGTATTATGAGAAACTTAGAAAAATTACACAAAATTTATGAATCTACTTGTAACGCTTATGAGTGGAAAATTGATACTCTTGAAAAAAAAGTACAAGAGTTAGAAAACCAAAACGAATTATTAACGATTCAAAAAGAAAGAGTAGAGAGTCTACTTATTAATTAAACACACAAAGAATGACAGGAAAAATTACATTTATTAACAGAGACAAAGACTACAAAGAGTTACAGGTCTACAAGGTTACTTTAGCTAATGGAGTGACCTGGAGTTTCTTCCAACCTAAAGAAAAAAACGGAGTTGAACAGACTGAGTTTGAATTAAAAGTAGGAGAAGAAATTGAGTTTGAGATTAGTAATGCTAAGTACAACACAGCAAAGCTAATTAGAAACCAGAAAACAGAAACTAAAAGTTTTAATAAACCAGTTTCCCAACAGTCTTCAATAGAGTTTCAGTCTTGTTTACGATCTGCAGCTATATTGTATTCTAACAATCCAACCGTGAAAAGTAGTACGGTACTAGAAACTACTGAATTATTTTTTAACAAACTAAAACAAATAACAAATGTCTAATTTCGAAACTGAATACTGGAACTGCGTAGCTCCTTACAAATCTAAATACGAATGGATTAAGCTCCATTTTCTTATGGATGTAGACGAGTGCATTAAAATGCTAAACAAAGCTAAGGCTGAAGGAAACGACAAGATCGTCCTGGATGTAATGTCTAAGAAAGCTGACCCTAGCAAATTCTATGCTAAAAGAAGTATTCCATTACAAAAGTCTGACGATGCACAAAAGGCTCATTTACCTAGAGCAGAAGCAAAACAAGACTTACCATTTTAATAAAGGGGAGTTAACGCTCCCTTTTTTTTTTAATTTAAAATTCCTACTTTTAAACAATGCTAATAAATTATGAGAAAGTTACAGCACATTTACAAGACATACGAACAGGAAAAATAAAAGAAGGGTTAAGTCTAGGTATTCCAGAAATTGACGAATACTTTAGATTTAAACCTAGTTCTTTTAATATTATTTTAGGACATTCTAATACAGGGAAAACTACAATAGTACTTTATTTAATGTTAGCCTATGCCATTAAGCACCAAATTAAATGGCTAGTTTTTAGTTCTGAAAATGAAGCGTACAGTATAATACGAAAATTAATAGAGTTTCTAGAAGAGAGACCTATCCAGGATATACCTGAAAAACAATTTGAAAAACACAGTAAGTTTATTTATACTCATTTTAAGATTATAGATGCTAACAAAACTTATACATACAGAGAATTATTAGATTTATGTAAGGTTATAAAAGATGCGTGGGACTATCAGGGTTTACTTATAGACCCTTACAACTCTTTAATAAAAGACCCAAAATTAATTAGTTCAGTAGGAGGTCACGAATACGACTACCAGGCTACAACTGAGTTAAGAATATTCGCTAAGAAAAATAACATAGCAGTTTGGGTAAACACTCACGCTAATACTTCTGCATTAAGAATGACTCACAGACTAGAACACGAATACGCAGGTCATCCTATTCCTCCCAATGCTGCAGACGTTGAAGGTGGAGGAAAGTTTGTAAACAGAGCAGATGACTTTTTAGTGGTTCATAGATATATTTCGCATCCTACAGACTTTATGGTTAGTCTTGTTCACGTTAGAAAAGTTAAAGAAACTGAGACAGGAGGAAGACCGACCAGTATCGATGACCCTATAAAATTAAGAGCTTTAGTAAATAATGTAGGTTTCAGTATTAACGGAATTTCTGTACTAAAAAAAATAATACAACCTTTTTAAAATTTTTATTATCTTTCTATAGTGGAAAGTGAAATAAACGAACTAGTAAAAAAAGAACAGACCTGGTTAAACTATTTAAAGAGTTGGGGTTGTAATCCTGACACAGCTAAAGACCTAGTTCAAGAGTTATATATTACTATAAATTCCTGGCTAAGAAAACATAACAAATCTCTAATGTATAATAAAAATGAAGTTAATTGGTATTTTGTTTATGTTACACTTAGAAACTTGTTCCTGGATTTAAAAAGACAAGAAGCGAAAGTAAAAATAATTTCACTAGATCATTCTGACAAAGTTAAAGCTAGTCTAGTTGTTGAACAATACCAGGAGATAGAAGACGATAGATTTGAAAAGCATCAATGTATAGAGGAGTGGTTATTAAACGAAGACTTTTTAGAAATGACTAAAGACAATAACATATTTGATTTTGATAAATACGACAAAGAAAAAATGTTTAATTATTATCAAAGAAAAGTTTTTGAAGAAATATTTATACATAATAAAAGTATAAGCAAACTGAGTCGAGACACAAATATTAGTTATTACTCGTTATACAATACAGTTAAGAACATTAAAGAACAAATAAATAAATTTTATGAATCTAAGAATTGGGGATAAGTTGGAGTTCATTTTTAAATGGACTGGTATTAAATGGCTAGTCAATAAAATAGTAGTAGACTGGTTAGGTTATGAGAGCTGCGGCTGTGAAGAAAGACGTGAGGCTCTAAATAATTTTAAAATAAATAGAAATGAATAGAAAAGATTATTTTCTTTGGAAAGACTTTAGATCAAAAGACGGTCAACAATTAACTACAGAAGAGTTTGAATTAATTTGTGAGCTACATTCCAAACTATATTTACATTCCTTTTATCGTCCGTGCACCTGCTCTCCTAAAACGATTTTACAATGGATTAAAGATTTAAACGTAAAGTTTAATGAGTCTACTAAATACCGAGTAAGAAAATGAAACTTGAAGAAGTCCAGAAATATGAAAAGGCTGTAGTCTTTCTTCTCAACTTAGACGGATGGGAATTAAAATGGACTGGAAAAGGATATTTACATTATGACGC
>JAAHTH010001973.1_pt1 | contig 16605 bp, 15 predicted proteins | sample 6116091 | NCBI WGS metagenome assembly JAAHTH01 (sample SAMN13939990, study PRJNA603662) | sponge metagenome | isolation source: marine sponge | host: Mycale hentscheli | place: New Zealand | collected 2006 | reverse complement strand
TCATATGAGAAGCAATTTACACAGTTTTTAAATCCATGGAAAGATGATGATGTGTTAAAATCCATAACATTTAATAAAAAATTAGCAAGGCTGGCTAGTGAATTATCAGGAATAGATAATTTAAGATTATGGCAAAGTCAATTATTAATAAAATATCCAAATTCAAATGAAACAATCGCCCATCAGGATCTGCCATTCTGGCCTATGGAAACAGATGAAGCAATTAGTCTTTGGTTTCCTTTAAATGGTTCTACAATAAATAATGGTACATTATATTTTCTACCAGGTTCACATAAATTAGGTGTGAAAGAATTTACAGATATAGTAAATGATAAAGGACATGATTTATTGATGAAATATCCATTCAAATCAATAAAACCAGTTCCGATCATATTAAATAGTGGAGATATAAGTTTTCATCATCCTCTTACCGTACATTTATCAAGTAAGAATAAAAGTTTAGAACCAAGAATTGTATATTCAATAGTCTATTTTAAAGATGGTATAAAACGAAGTAAAAAAGGTAAGCATTTTATAGTAGATGAAAAGGCAAACTATATATCTCCCGAACAAAAAATAGTAAATAGTAATACCCCAATCATATATAAAAAAAACTATACAAGTCGTTTATAATATGTATGGTGCTTATACAATTGTTTTATTTACACCATCATATAATCCTACTAGTGTTTCGGTAAGAGGGTCATAACAATTATTATCAATATCTATATAATATTCCTTATTATTGATAATAATTATTTTAACTTCTATGGCTTGTTCGTTACATGGTTCTTGTTCTTGTTGTAGTTTATCCATATTATTATATATCATTTTCATATCTTGATCTAACATAGAAATAATATTATTTAAAATAATTTGTTTTTCATTGTATTTTTTATCCATCGTTATTAAATTTTCACCATTTGTAATGATTTTTTTCTTTTCTTTTTTTGGACGCCCGCGTTTTTTAACTACAGGCTTTGTATCATTGCTTGAATCTGAATCAGTATCAGAGACTATAGTTGTATTTTGTTTCTTTTTTGGTCGTCCCCGTTTTTTTGGATGTAAGTATTTGTCTGGTAGACTTAAAGACCATTTTTCTAAACAATATTTATTTGCTTCGACTATATTAATATTAAGATTTTTTACAACTTTTAAATAATTCACTTCTTTATTATTAAGTTTATCAACATAAAGTTTTTTACAACTTAATCTATCTTTAACGGTGCCTGTTTGTTTATGTGCATACATACAATAATTACAAAAGTCTCCTTTAGACGGTTTGTTAGGACATTGTGTATAAAGTCCATAATTTACATCAAGCCCTTTACATAATTCTTCATTTACATTTCCTAACCAAGGTAAAATATATCTGTTTTGGTTTTCTATCGCATTTGTTTGTGTTGTCATTGTTCTAATGAAAAAAAATTTTTTTACATTTCAATTTTTATAACTTTACTTATATTAACTTTCAATACTTGTATTAAATATAATCTTATCATCATCCCATTTGCCAATAATTTTTGGATTTACTTCATTTTTATATACTTCCTCAGTATTGTATACATTATTTTGTTTATCAACATAATAGTATATTCCATTATAGCATATTGCTTCTGTTGTAATTGTAGATTCTTGTTTATCATGAGTTTGATTTATTTCTCCATGAGGACAACCTTTAATATGTGTTCCACAATATCTACTATCTGGTTTTCGTTTTCTAGAACATTGCTGTCCGTCTGCACGCTTTGCAACACATCTATGTTCGCTCTGAATTGTATTTTTTGTACGATGTTTTTTTTTATATTTTTCAATATCAACTGTAATTTCGTTTATAGAATTTATTTTCTGTTCGTCTTCTTGACTATATTCAGGACCTATTTGTAAGACTTCTAAAATATCATGTTTATAATGTTCTAATAAAATATGTAAAGATTCTCCATCAAATATATATATTTCTTTGTTATTGATAGTAGTCATTAAATTAATTTTTATTTGATTTTTTAAATCAATTTTAAAAAATAATATTTATTTAATCATAAATACTCTTATCATCTGTAGAAAAAATTGCAACCATATACATAATACAACTTGAATATACCGTCCAATTAAAAATTAGACTCCAAGCCATATTCATTTCAGAGTAAAGATTCACAATAAATGTACTACCTATTATTAAAAATAAAACAATAATTTTTATTAAAATAGTAGGACCACTATTATTTTGAATATCAATTTCTTTATTTGATATATCCAATATATTGTATTACCAGATAATATTATAAATGGCTCGCTAATTTGTAATTGTCTTATTTTGTTTTTTTTTGATATACCAGTTATATTATAACTTCTTAAATTAATAATAATTCTTATATAACTTCCTGTCTTTAAATGTGGTTTGTTAAAGGTTTTAATGGCTGAATATAATAATTTATTATTTCTTTGCTCTCTAAATAAATCTGATAATTCTATATTACTTATTTTTTTATTATTATCAATATCTATTTTTTCAAAAACAGAATTTATTATATTTTCATTATATTCTAATCCTTTACTTGTAATAAATAATTTTAAATTATTTATTGAAAGCTCTTTATTTTGAGAATATTTTTCAATAAATTTAGTAAATGATATATTTTTTTTTATTAAATACTCTTGTAATAAATTATAAAAATCTGCTGTTGTACTTATGGTATTTTCAGTAATAACTTTATATTTAGATATAATACCCATATCTATTATATTCGATAAGTCTTTTTTGTTACAAGTATATAACACCACATCATTTATATTTAATTGATTTTCATTATCATCATATAAATAATTTAAAAGTTTAAATTTAAAAAATAAGTTACTTACACTTTTATGAATTGGATAATTTAATAGTTTTTTTTGAAATATTATTTCATATATACTAGTAAAAAAATATCCATCCATTAATTGGTCATATTTATAATTATCCTCTAATGAATAAAATATATAATATTGATCTGCATATTCAACCCAACCTTTATATGTTGATGATTCTATTTGCATTTTTTTAGTAATAATATCATCACTAACTACTTTTATGTTCCCAGAATTACTAAAATGAGGAAAGACCATTAAATTATTAGCATTTTCTAACAAATATAGTATATTATTATTATAGATTGTATAAATACATAAAAATACTAATTTATCAGTTACTAATTCTGTTGAAGTATTTAAAAAATCATGATAATAGTTTGCAGACATATAGTATAACAATCTATTTTTTCTTACGAATATTTATGCAATCTACCTCTTTTACTTCTCTTGAATTTAAAATATGATTTGTCAATTCACTAACTTGTTCGTCATTATTTTTATAATAATCTTTTAGACATCTTAATAACATTTTTTTACTAATAGATTCTTTACGTTTAACTTTATTATAAGATAACTTACCATCATTAATATCAAAACCATCAATGGCATTTGTTTTCATTACATCTATTAAGTCATTACTTAATTTAGTTTTTAATTTTCTTTTTTCTCTTATAATTTTTTGATAATTTTTTATTTCAGTATCTATTTCAATCCATAATTTTATATGTTTAATTAATTCATCTTTTGTTTCCATATATTATTATTAGAGCAAATTTTTTTAATTAGATATTAGTAGATTTATTAATTGTTTTTTATTCATTTTACTGTATCCTTTAATTTTTTTGTTTTTAATTATTTTTTTTAAGATTGGTATAGTTAATTTTTTTAAATAGGTTTCATCCTTTGAATTATAATCAATAATAGTTTCTTTTATTAAATGAGTGTTACATTGTTTATAATAACATGGTTTATTGCAACAAGCATTTTTTTTCTGACCGGTTTTAAATATCCAATCACATTTATTATTTAGTTTAATATATTTTTTAGGGTGATTAATACCATAAACTTTTTTTACATCTTTCATTTCAAAGTATGGAATTAATCCATTATTAATTTTTCTACAATATGGACATTTTATTTGATTTGAATTTAATGATGCTTCTAAAGAATTTTTCTTTTTTTTTTGTAATAATTCTTGATAAATTGATATGTAGTTATATTTATGACCGCAATCTAGTGTTATAATTGGGTCAACTAGTTTTTCTCTTGATATCAAACAAATTTCATTTTGTTCTAGTGTTTTGTTTAATTCAATTTCAATTAGACTATTTAAATAATTCATTAGATATATTTATAATATTTTTATATTTATATTTATTATGTATAAAAGTCAATATTGGGCCCCATGTACATGGACATTATTACATAGTTTAGCAGAAAAAGCAAGTAATATAGAAACAATAAGAATTACTAAACATATTATAAATTTAGTAATGCATAATCTTCCTTGTCCCTTTTGTCAGGAACATGCTACTAAATATTATAATAATAATCTCCACACTTTTTTAAATGCAAATGATAATTATTCAATAAAATTATGGTTATTTAATTTTCATAATCAAGTAAATAAAGAAACAAATAATTATACTTTTGATATTTCACAATTAAATAAATATAAAAAATATCCATTAGAAAATGTAGTTAAATTATGGATTACATATTTTAGCATCATGGATAATAGACTAGAAACTAGTATTAAAAAAAACCAAATCTTACGAACAAACAATAAAGTAAAACAATTATTAATGCCTCATTTATATAAATTTAATATTTAACTTACTGCTTGTGCGGCTTTTGGTATATTTTTTCTTTTACTACAAACAAATCTCTTTTTATTTCCAAAATTTCTACTACACATTTCTTTATTACTTATTATATCATAGTTATAAAGTAATTCTTTGTTAGAAGCATGTATTATAGTAACATATATACTAGACCATATTATACCAATAGTTGCGGCACCAATATAACCCAGCCAGTTACTACATTTTAAATTCATAATATAAATATAAAGATCAGCTATAAAAACTAGAGTTAATAATATCATTAGGTGTTCGTTCCATTTATTAACAAATGACATAGATAAAATAAAATACATTAAGGTATAACCTAATATAATACCATTAACAGGTACTTTTGTTATATTACTTAAAAAATATAGATTACATAAATCTTTTGCTAGAGAGGTTGAATCTTGTGAATTTATTTGAGGAGATACATTTAAAAACGTTAATACATATGATATACCTTTTAAAATAATAATACCCAATACCAATCCTACTATAAAGATAAATCCTTTTAAATCTTTATTAAAACTAGATATGATTAATAGACAAATTGGTAATATTATTGGTATAAAACTTATAAATAAAAAAGCTAATGTACCAATTGTAGGTTGTCCTTGTGTTAAAGAAATCATTCGTTGACTGTTTGACATAATACTAATAATATAGATTTAGAAATTAACTTAAATATTACCACTCATATTTTTTATATGAGTTGTATAGGCATTGATTTAGGAACAACATATAGTTGCGTAGCAGTCTTAAAAGATAATAAAGTAGAGATTATTGCTAACGACCAAGGACAGCGAACTACCCCATCATATGTTTCATTCACAAATGAAGAAAGATTAATTGGTGATTCAGCTAAAAATATGGCAACACGTAATCCAGAAAATACAGTGTATGATTCAAAGAGATTAATTGGGAGAAATTTTTCAGATAGTTCCGTACAGCAAGATATTAAAAGCTGGCCTTTTAAGATTGTAGGTGCAGCAAAAGATAAACCAACTATTCAAGTAGAATATAAGGGAGAAACAAAGGAATTTTCAGCAGAAGAAATTGGTTCTATGATCTTATCACATATGAAAAGTGTAGCTGAAGCATATTTAGGTCATGAAGTTTTAAAAGCAGTTATTACAGTTCCTGCATATTTTAATGACGCCCAGCGACAAGCTACAAAGGATGCCGGTTCAATTGCTGGTTTAGAAGTTTTAAGGATTATCAATGAACCAACTGCAGCAGCAATTGCTTATGGTCTTAATAAAAATAATGAAGAACAGAATGTATTAATTTTTGATTTAGGAGGAGGTACATTTGATGTGTCTCTTCTATCAATAGATGATGGTATTTTTGAGGTAAAAGCTACTGCTGGGGATACACATTTGGGTGGCGAGGATTTCGATCATATTATACTACAAATTTGTATGAAAGAGTTTGAACGAAAGACAAAAACAAAGCTTAAAGATAATAAAAGAGCTTTAAGAAGACTAAAGACAGCATGTGAAAGGGCTAAGAGAACATTATCATCTAGTACTAGTGCAATGATTGAAGTAGATAGTTTAAATGAAGGACATGATTTTGTGTTTAATCTAACGAGAGCAAAATTTGAAAGTGAGTGTGATTTTTTATTTAGAAAAGTTCTTAGTCCAGTAGAAAAAGTATTAAAAGATGCTAGTTTATCAAAAGGTTCTGTCAATGAAATTGTGCTTGTAGGCGGTTCAACAAGAATTCCTAAAGTGCAAAAAATGTTAAGTGATTTCTTCAATGGTAAGCAATTAAATAAATCTATTAATCCAGATGAGGCAGTTGCGTATGGTGCGGCCGTTCAAGCTTCTATTTTATCAGGTGATAATTCAGATCTGACACAAGATTTACTATTACTTGATGTTACTCCTTTATCTCTTGGTATTGAAACTGCTGGTGAAGTAATGACAACACTAATTAAGCGTAATACAACTATTCCAACAAAAAAAACTCAGACATTTTCTACTTATGCAGATAATCAGCCTGCAGTAACTATTAATGTTTATGAAGGCGAGCGAACTTTTGTAAAAGATAATAATAAATTAGGCACATTTGATCTTAAAGGTATTCCGCCAATGCCTAGAGGGACACCCCAGATTGAAATTACATATGATTTAGATGCAAATGGTATTCTAAATGTAGAGGCTGTAGAAAAAAGTACAAACAAGCTAAACAAGATTACAATTACGAATGATAGTTCTAGACTGAGTAAAGAAGACATTGAAAAAATGGTAGCAGATGCGGAAACATTTAAAGAAGAAGATGAGTTAAAACGAAAGAAGATTGAAGCAAAAAATCAATTAGAGAATTTTGTATATACAACGAAGAATTCATTAACCCAAGAACTAAAGGATAAATTAGGTGAAGAGGATACAAAACAAGTAGAAGATAAATTAGATAATACATTAGAGTATATGCTTGATGAGTCATTAACAAAAGAAGATTATGAAAATAAGTTAAAAGAAGTACAAGATTTTCTAATGCCAATTATGTCAAAGGTCTACCCACAGTCTAATGAGCCTTCTTCAGATACCACTGATACATTTAAACCTTCACAAGATAATATGGAACAAAATCCTAGTATTGAAGAGGTCGATTAAATAATTATAAGAAATAAATTACTCATATAATTATTTAGTCATAGATAGTTTGTTCTGATTTTAATGTATTATTAAATGTATAAGCCCAGAATCCTTGAGGATTCTTTTGCCAGGTAAAATTAATTGGTCGCCCATCACTTAAATTACCAATACCAATAGATGGTATTGTAACAGGATCTAAATCAAAAAACTCTTTTTGAAAATAAGGTGTATCTGAATCTTTAGGGAAAACTATTCTTTGTCTAAAAAATACTAAACTACAACTTCTAAAAAATAATGTTGTAAGAAATCTATTAGTAAAATACTGTTGTATAGTACTACTAATATTTTGCCAGTTTTTATTTGGATTTCCAGACGAATCTTTAAAACATTCTGAGAAATTTGTTAGTATTGTACTTGTTGAGCTAGGGTCATCTGTAGGAATATAATTATTATATGAAAATTGCATAGAATTTGAGGCACCTCCATCATTAATCCATGCTTTTTTCAGAGCATTTTGTTGTGTTGTCATTTTAGATTTAAATTCATCAATAGTTGATGAATTATTATCATTTCTAATTGTTTCTAAAGCATCAAATAATGAATCATCTTGAATGTATACGGCTAATGTATAATCATATCCATTAGTATTAAAACTCCAATGTTTTGTTCTTACTTCCCCTGTTGATATCATACTTTGGCCGTCAGTTAATTCAATTTTACGGTTTACAGTTTTATCATCAATATATTCTCTTCCAATAACAGGTATTTCATTCCATCCCCACCAATAATCAGAACAAAATGCTATTTCAATTGTATTTGTATCAGTATTTGCATATGTAACAGCACCATGAGGATTATCTCTATCATTTATAGATAAACCTAACTGTTTAGAATCATTAATATAATATTCATAAAGAGCATTTTGCATATGTATAGCCAATGCTAAGTTATCAGTCCATGGCATAACATAATCTAATCGTTGTGGGCATTGTGATGATGTATACAATGCAGCAGGTCTAGTTGCTGGGTCAGCAGCACTTATAATATCTTTATATACATTATTATCTTTATCATAGTATCCATGTTTAATCCAATATGCTATGGTTGTATTATCATCAAAAGAACTTGCAAATTTAGCAATATTAACATTTAATAGTTCTTCAGTATTTAAATTAAATGTATTTGATGGTAATAATGTACTATCAAATTTGCCGAGTTTATTCTCATATTTATCAACATCATTCGTTTTATCAGTTTTAACGACGACTCCTTCTATTGCACTAAATGTTCTTGGATTAAAGATATCAGAATTGAATGTTTGGTGTAAACCTTTTCCATTTGAGGTATTCCCTGAAATACACTGTTTTACATCATAAGTGTTTTCCTGTAAATTATTAATAAAACAACCTTTTTTAGTAGTATTATCACAAAGCAAGGTTGACAATTGGTCTTGCTCTAAATCTGTTAAACCACCACCAAATAATCTTACATAATCAGAATTAATTTCTTTATTAGTATTAGTATCAATACAAGGGGTTTTAACTATGGCTGAATTATATATTTGATAAATCGAAGGATTTTTTATAACTTACTGATTCATTCTTTGATCTACTGAATTAGAATCATGGGCATATATAGCATTATTATTCATGTTAAAAATTTTATATTCACCTTTTGTATTTTTTTCATTAAATGAACCAAAATTTAATTGAGTTTTTTTAAACTTTGTAGTATTTAAATCAAAACTAGGTAATAAAGAACTAAACATATAATTATCATAACGCGCACATAACACAGTTGTAGCATTGATTGAAGTATCGGGATTTATATTATATATAGGATTTGGTGAATATATTGAATTATGTATATATGTTCCGGGCACTGTATCTAAAGAACCTATTTCATCAAACATCATTCTCATCATAATACCGGTTTGATTTGTTTGATAATCATTTAAAGTTAATATTTTACCTGCTCTATTTGTATTATTATCTACTAATGAATCAAATAAACTACCAATTTTCCAATTTAGAACTTGTGATAATGGTTTACCTTTAGTTGTTTTATTTGTTGTAATATCTATTTTAGGATTAATTTTTTCTTTTTCTTCAACTTGTTCTAAATAACTTACTAAATCTGGTGAAAATTTACCACTTCTTGGCTTAGTAGTAGGTGCTGGGGTAGAATCTTGTGATGAAGATGGAGTAGGGCTTAATGTTGGTTTTGGATTAGGAGTGGGATTAGGAGTAGGATTAGGATTTGGAGTAGGACTAGGATTTGGAGTAGGACTTACTGTTGGAGTAGGATTTGGAGTTACAATAAGACTTGATGAAATCATTTCTGAAGATTCTTCTATATTTCTATCTGAGTGTAAATTTTTTAAAATTGTAGTAATATTTTTATGTGCCAAGAAAATATTATTCATTATATAATAATGTATATATAAAAATTTATTTTAATTCAAAAATAAATTGGTTATAGTTATTTTTATATTTCCAATTAAATTTAATTATTTTATCTTCATTATTATATTTTAAAGTACCAATAACTAATTCATTACGTACACTTTTAGGTTCAATATCAAATATTTGTTTTTGATATATATATGAATTTCCTATTTTTACTAAATTCTGTTTCATAAATACAATAGAGCATGAACCAAAATTACTTGTTTTATTAACTAAGTTCTCTAAATATTGGATAATAATCGATGTTTTATTATTCCAGTGTTTTTTTGATTTATTATTATTTTAAAAGCATTTTTTTAAATTTGTTAAAACATGTGTATTATATTCTTCACTGTATACAATATTCATACTTTCTGTAGCTCCTTCTTCCCCTAACCAAGAAGAATTATATAAATCTATTGTTTTATTTAAACGTTTATCATTTGATTTTATTGAATTATCTTGTACGTATACAACAAGTGTATAATGTTTTAAATTATCATTTGATTGTGAAGCCCACATTGACATATCTGGTTCAATACTTTTTATAGGTACTTCCGTCCAACCCCACCATAAATCTATATTATCATTTGATTGATTTTGATTAAAATAATACTCATATAATGAATTATTCATATGCATCAAAGTTAATAGATTATCCGTCCATGGCATTATATAATCTAACTTATTTTGTAATGGATTTGGTCCATATTGTATACGTTCATATATTATATCATCAAACATTGATATTAAATGATTATTATTATTTCCATACTGGATCCAATATGGAATAAATCCAGGTGTATCAAATTGTTTTGAATATTGAATAATTGGAGTATTTAATATATTCTTATTATAAGTATCATCATTCGTCCAAGTTATTTTGTTTTCTTTTGATTGGTCTTCTATTATTCTTGACTGCCATTTACCAAAAGTATTATCGTTTTTATTTATATTTTTATCATTAATTGTATATTGGACGCCATATAATTGATTTTTTGTATTCATTGGATTAAATTCATTTATATCCCATGTTTGATGTATACCTTTACCATTTGCTACATTACCACTATTACAATTAAATGCTGGAACAACTGAATTATTCAAATTATTTTTACAATCATTTATATCTCCTATACAACAGGCATTTAATATTGTATTATTGTCGCATAAAATTGTTTGTGGACCAGGCCCCCAGCCTAATTCTTTAGGTTCCCCACCAAATTTCCTACCATAAGCACAATCCTTTTCATTTGCAGAATTAAATATTTTATTATCCAACGTCTTTGCATATTGATTCATTCTTTGGTCGGTAGAGTTTGAATCATGTGCATAAAATGCATTATTTTCAAGTATATAACTATTTGTATCTTTAATATTATTACCTGGTAATAAATTATTAAACATATTATCACTAAAACTAGCAATTAATACAGTAGTTGAATTAATATCCTCACCATTTGGTTGTAATATATATAATGGATTTGGTGTATACATACCATTATGTATAAATGTACCAGGTACTACATCTTGTTTCATATCATCAAAGGCCATTCTTAATATTAATCCTTTTTGATTAGTATTATATAAATCTTGCATAGTATCATTTTCATTTGTTATATTACCTATCTTAGTTTGTAAAAAATTACTAAGTGACATTGGTGTACTCTGTTCTGATAAATTTTTAGTATATAATTTTTTCTTATATAATATGAATTTATGTATATTGTTCATTATATTATATTAAAACATAATTTTTTTACATCTTCAATATTATTTACCATATGAAATTTTATATCAATTAATTCTTTATCATTCTTATATTTATTTATAAATTTATCAAAATGGAATTTGTTCTGTTCAGGAAATATAAATTGTTTTATACCAGCCTTTATACCACCAAGTATTTTTAAATCCAAACTACATATTGCTGTTACATTACCAGATAAATTTATTTCTCCTGTAATAGCGATAATATTAGAAATTGGTTTATTAGAAAATAAACTATATAAACAAATAGTTATTGCTGTACCTGCTGAAGGTCCATCTTTTGGTGTAGCACCTTCTGGAACATGAATATGTATACCTTGATTTTTTGTTACTTTAAATTTTTTTAAAATATCTTGTTGTTCCTTTTTTGTTAATAAAGACCATGCTAAATTCTTTGCAACAGTCATACTTTCTTTCATTACATCTCCTTGTTGTCCTGTTAATTTTAATTCAAATGCCGTGCTGCAATTAAAATACATACATTCAATATGTGTTACACCACCATTTCCTTGTGCGTTCGCCCATAAACCATTTATAAATCCTATTCTAGGAGCACCATAAATTTTTTGTATTATAATTGGCGTGTGTTCTTTCAAATACTTGTTTTTTACATTATCTATTGTAATATTTACTGGAAATTCATAGTTTATTTCTTGATTAATCAGTTCAAGATTTATCTCTCCAATAATTTCGAATAATAATTCTTTTAATTTGCGAACCCCTGATTCATATGTATAGTTACTTATTATAAATTCTACTACCTCATCTGAAATATTTATACAATTTGTCAAATTCATTGACTTACATATTTTTGGTAATATATGCTTCTTGACAATAATTTTCTTATCTTTTATACTTAAATGATTAAATTTAACGCGATGTATTCTATCTAAAAGTATTCTATCAATACAACTTACATCATTATATGAAAATATAAAAAGAGCTTTTGATATATCTAGATCAATTCCACTAAAAAATCTATCTTGAAAATGCATATTCTGTGTAGAATCAATAATATGAGTTAACACACCTATAATTTCTTTTCCTTGTTCCGTTTTACTTATTTTATCTAGTTCATCAATAAAAAATATCGGATTCATTATTTTTTTATCTTGGACTATATCTACTATTTTACCCCAATTAGAACCTACATATGTATAATTATGACCGCAAATAGTGCTTGAATTTGGTTCTCCACCTATGGCGATGAATGCAAATGGTCTAGATTCACCTTTTTCATTTATTAAGCATTTTGCTATACCTTCTTTTGCCAAGGAAGTCTTTCCTACACCTGGCGGACCTTCAAAACCAAGTGTATATCCAATCGGTTCGCCAGATATCCACTGACCTATAACACGTTCTATTTGTCTCTTTGCTTCAGTATGACCGTGAACTGCTTCATTTAGCGTATTATTTACATCTTTCATATAATTAAATAATGACTTTTTTGTAGTATATATTTCATTTTTTAAATAATATAACTCTTTATTTAAACAAGAACAATTATTAATTTGTATAAACTTATAAAAAAATTCCTTTTGATAGTATTTTTCAATAAAGATAGATATTTCTTTTATTAATTTGTCCTTCGATATTCTACTATCCATTTTTGTATCGGATAGTTTATTTTTCATTATTAATTCATTTATTAATTTTACTATATGATTACATGACCGCTTTGATAAATGTTTTAAGTTCAATACCAACTCGTTCTTTTTATTATTATAATCTATTTTAATTAATTCATTTATTTGATTATGTAAATTATTTAAGTCTGATACTAATTCTATATTTAAATCACTCTCTTTTAATTTTTTTAATAATTCTGGTATCATATTTAATATTGGCTCTGTATAATAAACACCAAAAGGTATCTTAAGTAACCCATCTAAATAATGTTTTGCTTTACCTCCTGAGTCTTCTGGTTTTGATTTAATCTCTTTTAATTTTGTCATTGCTTTTTCTTTAACACTATTTGGCGCTTTTAATAAACATATTTTTTGCTCTAAAGGCACTTTATTATAATCAAAAGCGAGCATCTTATTTGTATATTCCATTGTATGTTTCATAGCTATTTTAAAATTTACCTTTACAGACCAAGGCAGACTATTATATATTATTTCCTGATTTATTGAATCTAATGATGTTACTGAATCATTATTTAATAAATCATATAATAAATAGGCTATATACAAATGTTCTATATTATTTATATCTAAAAGCAACTTTATTAATATACTTCTTTGTGTATACATATCTTCATTTATAAAATCTTGAATTGTTTTATTTAAAAGAGTGTTTTTTAATAATTTATAATAAGTTAAAATTCCTTCATACTTATAATATATTTCTTCACTATTATAAATTAATTTATCTTTTATTCTTAATGTGTTTAAGTAAGATAAAAATAAATTATTTTCACTACTTTTATATTGATTATCATAATTTACAATATATGGATAATCTAAATTTCTCAAGGACAAGTCATCTACAATTGCATCTATGATTAATACTTGTTTATATTTTTTGATTAAAATACATATTCGTATACCTGATACACGAATATTAAACTCTTTTTTTACTCTACATAAATCAAAACATTCTAAATGTTTTGCCGAGTTTAATATCATAATTTCATCTGTTGTTTTTATCTTGGATATTTTTTTTTCAATACGTCGTTTAGGCATAGCATGTACTTGATAAGATATTGGATGACAATAATTTTGTATAATTTCATATTTAGGATCTAATGCAAGTTGTTTTATTACAGAATCATTATATAATAATTTTATTAAATTATTAATACTATTTATACCATAAGATCTAAATAATACTGTTAAATCATTTTTTATGGCACTTAATTTATTATTTAAACCATTGTTATTTTCTTCTAATTCTATGCATTGTTCATAAATTGAATTTAAAGCTTTTAATGCTATATTTAAGTCATTAATTGATAATATATTTTTTATTTTATAATCTTGATATAGAACTATTGTTTGTTTAATAAGTTCTTTATAACTTTGTATCATTAATATATAAAAAAAGTATATATTAAAAATTTACTTATAATGTTTATTAATGGGGATTCCAGCATATTTTTCATTTATTATTAAAAATTATAGTTCTATATTTAAAGAATTACAGCATAACTACGACCATTTTCTTTTAGATAGCAACTCTATTATTTATGATTCTATCAATGAATCAAAAAATGATAATGAAATTATTGATAATGTAAACAAAAAATTACATTATCTTATTAATTTAATTAAGCCTACAAAAACAACAATTATTACTTTTGATGGCGTAGCTCCTATGGCTAAAATTAAACAACAAAGAGAGCGAAGATATAAATCTCATTTTGAAAAAATATTACTAAATAAAAGTGATAATTGGAATAGAGCAAATATCACTCCAGGCACCAATTTTATGGATTCTCTTACCAAAAAAGTAACATTATATTTTAAAAAACATAAATTTTCATGTAATGTAATAGTTTCTGGTAGTAATGTAAAAGGAGAAGGAGAACATAAATTATGTCATGAAATTAGAAAAAAACAATGGCTAAAAGACACCGTTGTTATTTATGGATTAGATGCAGATTTAATTATGTTAGGCTTAATACATTGTAAATGGTGTAGCAAACTTTTTTTATTTAGAGAAAATCCAGACTTTCTAGAACAATTAAATTATAAATTAAGCAATAATAAATTATATGTTCTAGACATTGATTTATTTAGAATCATTATTTTAAAAAAATTATCAATTAATAATAAAATTAATAAATTTAGGCTATATGACTATATATTATTATGTTTTATGCTAGGAAATGATTTTTTACCACATTTTCCAGCTATAAATTTAAGAAAAGATGGCATGAATATGTTAATTGATGCATATAAAGAAGTCATTGTGCCTTTGAATAAAACTATTATCTTTAAGAATAAAATACAATGGAATTTATTTAAATTATTGATTAATCATTTAGCAAAACAAGAATCTATTTCAATTAATAAACATATCCAACAAAATAATAAAAAAAGATGTAAAAAAACATTAAATAATTTACCACAAATAGATACAACTAAAGAAAATATAATTAATCCAAGTATCAAAGGTTGGGAAAAGAGATATTATCAAGAATTATTTTATCTAGAACCAGATTCTTCTAATTTAAATAGTATAACAACTAACTATTTGGAAGGTTTAGAATGGACTTTCAAATATTATACAAAAGGATGTGTAAATTGGCAATGGTATTATAAATTTAATTATCCACCATTATTAATTGATTTAGAAAAAGCTATTCCAAAATCTCAACATGAATTTATTTTAGAGAATTTTAATAGTATAACACCTAACTGTCAATTAGCATTGGTTCTACCTAAAGATTATTATCATTTAATCAAATGTAACAAGAAAATTAAACAAAAATTAAATAATTTAGACACACCTTTATATGATTTTGATTGGGCCTTTTGTAAATATTTTTGGGAATCTCATTTAAATATTTCAAATATATTTATGTCAAATATATTAAATATTTTTAATTAAATGTATATATAATGGCTACATTTATTGATAACCATGAAATTTATGAAAGAGATGATTATAATAAAATCATTAATGAAAACAATGATAAAATAATTATTATGAAATTTACTGCTGATTGGTGTAAGCCCTGTCAATTATTAACGCCTGTATTAAAAAAATTTATACCAGCTCTTCATAGTGCAATTACATTTTATGAAATTGATGTGGATGATAGTTTTGATATATATGCATATCTTCGCTCTAAAAAAGTAATGAAAGGAATCCCTGCATTGTATGTGTATAAAAAAGGAGATAATCCTCTAGCCCCTAGTAAAAGTTTTATTGGAGCTGATACAGTTATTAAGTATTTCGCCCAATACATGAAGGAATTAGAATTAGAATTACCCGAAGAAAAAAAGAAAACACCTTACAAACTAACAAAAGATGAGGAAGATAGCAAGGAGGAAGATAGCACTCAGGAAGATAGCACTCAGGAAACTTGCACAGAGGAAACTAGCACAGAGGAAGCTAGCACAGAGGAAACTAGCACAG
>JAAHTH010001971.1_pt1 | contig 16633 bp, 18 predicted proteins | sample 6116091 | NCBI WGS metagenome assembly JAAHTH01 (sample SAMN13939990, study PRJNA603662) | sponge metagenome | isolation source: marine sponge | host: Mycale hentscheli | place: New Zealand | collected 2006 | reverse complement strand
AAGATGCTATGGTTATCAAGGAATAATATTAATTTTGATTGAAATTATTATTATTTAACAAGTCCACATTTTACCGTAAATAGTCCCGTTTCCATAATTTGAACATTTGCATGAAAATCTGTTAACTCCGGTAAGGCGACCGACACCGCCACCAACCCATGCAGTGCGCAATTGTCTTTGGACAACATTATTGCATCCTTTAGGATTACATTCACCAATTTTGTAAGGTCCTTTACAAGCACAAGCTATTGCTTCTTTACTTGCAGTGTCGCCATTAACACCATATCGACATCTTAATTTGTTTTTACCACATCCTACAACTTGAAGATTGCATTTTACGCGCTGTGCAATGTAGCGATTAATGTAGCCTTTGCGACCGACTTTAGACGGACATCCGCTCATTTTTAAACCGGGTTGATTTGTGTTCATCCCTGTTCGTTGTTTTGCTCTACCGTAGTATAGTACCATTTATAATATATTATAAGATTTTATTTTTACCAGGCGCTCCAACTTCCGCCACCACCAAGTGCCATATTTGCAGCCATCGGCTCTTGTGCGCTTATTAATAAGTTTCCATCACCCGTTTGATCCATATACATATTCTGGCTAGTTGCTCCGGTATCTTGAGCGGGTTGTTGTTGTACTTGAGGTGGTCTTTGAACAGGTTGAGCGGTAGGCATCATACTAGATTGATTTTGTGTTCCTAAATGATCGGCTCTACTAGGTTGATGCATCTGCGGGCGTCCTGAAATTGGCTGACTGACGGAAACCTTTGATTTACCTTTGGATCTGGGTTTTTGTTCATTTGAATCACCAGATTTACCCTCCCACATATCATTAACACGTTCGAAAATTACCCCCATTTTACCAGCTATTTGATGGTTAAGGGCAAAAAATCCCATTAATAATCCAAGAGCTAAAGTAGTATAATTAATTCTATTCATAGAGGCTCCGCTGTAAGTGGGAATAGCAATGATTATTTTATGCACGCAAAATAACAATAATATGGTCATTACCGCTTGACCTAAAACTTCTGCTAAAAGCTCAATAGAACCTTTTGTATGAGGATTTGATTCTGTAAATAACTTTTTCATAATTGAATCGACAATAGCAACCGGTATAATTGCTAAAACAATGTATTGAACACCGTTCATAAGACTTGCTTTTGAATCGGCATCTATCGAAAAAACTTTAGATACAAATCCCTTGCTATCATTTGAAGTTGAGGCTGATTCGCTTTCCATATATGAATTATGAAAAGAAATTAAATATTAATAATTAATAATTAATATAATGATTAATAGGATACCTTCAAAAATTAAATCCTTATACACGCATCCCGATTTACAATACCATAACCTAATAAGGAATGTAATAGGTAACGGCGAGTTAAAAAAAACAAGAAATGGAGCAACAGTTAGTTTGTTTGGTCAACAAATGACTTTCAATTTAAATAATAATTTTGTCCCTGTATTAACAACAAAAAAAGTAGCATGGAAAACATGTATACGAGAATTATTATGGTTTATTAGTGGAGATACAGACAATGAAACACTTACAAAAAACAATGTTAAGATTTGGAACGGTAATGCAGACCAGGACTTCAAAAAATCTAGAGGACTTGAATATGAAAATAAAGGTGATTTAGGTCCAATATATGGACATCAGTGGCGTCATTTCAATGCACAATACAATGATTGTAAAAGCGATTATAGTAATCAGGGGATAGATCAATTGCAGAATATAATCGATGCCTTGAAAGATCCCGAAGAGAAATTTTCAAGACGTTTATTAATGTCCGCTTGGAATCCGTGTCAATTAGATGAAATGGTTTTACCACCTTGTCATGTATTAACGCAATACCATGTTAATAAAAAAGATGAACTGTCTTGTTTACTATTTCAACGAAGCGGTGATGTAGGTTTAGGAATACCATTTAATATGGCATCTTATGGCATTTTAACATGTTTATTGGCCCAACATACAGGTTTGCGACCTGGCAGGTTAATACATGTTATAGGGGATGCTCATATATATGAGAGTCATATACCCCAATTAAAAGAACAAGTAGAAAGAGTATCATTTCCATCGCCGATATTAACAATAGGAAAAAAAAATACAATAGATGATTATGTTTTAGCAGATTTTCAACTTAATAATTATAAATATCATCCGTCCATTTCCATGCCCATGATTGCTTGATTTGCGTAAAGTATTTAGAAATATGTTATTAATTAATTTTATAAATGTCGAGCGCAGTAGCAATGAATAGAAGAATAGCAAAACAAAACGGAGAAAAAGTGCCAGATTTCCAGACGAATGCCGGCAATAGTATGAATGGTCAACAGACGCAGAGACAGATGCCTAGACAAGCTGGTGGAACACCAATTCAACAATGTTGGACTATAATGAATTTTCATGAAACAAGACTAAATAATATTGAACATCAGGTTCACCTTTTGACGAGCCATGCTAAAAGTACTTCACAAGAAACCCACGAAACAAATGATACTAATTTACAAATATTAATGCAGAGAATGGATAGATTAGAAAAGGAAAATGTTTCCCTTCGACAAGTTATCCAAAAACAAACATCTGGTAAAAATTCAATCTCTTTAGAGGTTAGTGAAGAATAAATTGATCAGAATATTAACTTAACAATAATATGTTAATATTCTTACAACATGAAACTAGTGATAACCGAAAAAGCCAAAGTACACCAATTGGTAGCGATATTTAGACATCTAAATGGGATTGTCACTGATGTCAATATTAATCTACAAACCGATAGACTTTATATTCAGGGAATGGATTCCAGTCACGCCTGTTTAATCGAAATTAATATTGAAAAAGATTGGTTTGATAGTTTTGAGATAGAAGAGGGTGTATTGGGTGTAAACTGTGCTATGTTATTTAAAATTATAGACTGTTGGAAGGAAGGTCAAACAATTACAATATACTCTAAAAATTATGATAAATTGTCGGTTGATTTTGAAGGCGTAAACACTTTAACAAAAAGATTTCAAATACCTTTAATGGATATTGATACAGATATAATGGATCTTCCGGAAACAGAATATCAAGCTGATTTATGTCTGAAGTCATCCGAACTAAAAGAAATAGTTGGAGAGTTGTCAATATTCAATGATACATTGCAATTAAATTGTAATGAGGAAAAGGTAGTTCTTAAAGCTCATGGAGATTCCGGCACAGCTACTATTGAAATTAAACAAGACGACATCGATGAATATGCCGTAGAGGAAGATACTCAATTATCTGTGTCTTACGGAATTAAATATATAAACGCTGTATGTGCTTTTCACAAACTTAGTAAATATTTATATCTCCACTCGAGTGAAAATATACCATTAAAATTACAGTATTCTTTGGATGAAGAAGATGGTGAGAGTAAAAATTTTGTAAGATTCTTTATCGCTCCTAAGATTGATGATTGATATAATACGGAAAAAAACCAATAATCCTTTCTAAAAGAGTAGTAATATGAAATATCTTATTACAATTTTTATATTTTGCATAGTATTATTTTTATATCTACATATTCAATATCATTTAAAAACTAGTAGTGATTTAGAAATATATACTATAGAACAGCCCTCTAAAGATAAGTTAGAAGAAATATGCGATTTACGACAACCAGTGATAATTGATTTTAGAATCGATAATATAATTGAAAATTGTAATCTCTCCGTATTAGATGATAATTACGGTGCTTTTGATATTAAATTAAGAGATGTAAAGGAAACTGACAAAAATAGTGAGATGCATCTTCCTTTTCTTTTCAAGGAGGCGATAAATTTATTTCAGAAAGATGATAATAAAAAATTTATAACCGAAAACAACGATGATTTTTTAGAAGAGACGGGTGTTAAAAAACATTATAAATATAATGATTCATTTTTAAGACCGCATTTGGTATCTAAATGTATGTATGATTTTTGGTCAGGATCAACTGGAGCTTGTACGCCACTCAGATATCATTTGAATTATAGAAATTATTTATATCTTACAAGTGGTAAGGCAAGAATAAAATTAATACCACCGCATTATACAAAATATTTAAACGTATATAAAGACCACGAAAATAGCGAGTATAGATCTCCTATGAATCCGTGGGATATAAATGTTGAACATAAAGCTGAATTTAGCAAAGTAAAGGTTTTAGATGTTGATTTGACACCAGGAACTTTGTTGTATATTCCCGCCTATTGGAATTATACCGTATGTTATGATGAAATGTCAAGTATAGCAGTGTTTCAATATAGAACTTATATGAATACTATTGCCGTTTTACCAGATTTAATAATGGGATTGTTGCAAAAACATAATGTTCAGAAAAAAAATGTAAAATCACATACAGAGGAAGATAAAAATAAAATTGAATAATTTATAATACGATGACTTTAAACAAAAGTCACCATGTATAAGATTAATGTCAGTGATCGCGAATACCGCGATTATGTCGTAGTAGATAGTAAAACACTGAAAAAAACGGATATTACCGTGAATGCACCGTTACACAAATTATTTACTCAAGATATTTTCACTATAAACAACGATTCTTCTATCAAAATAGAACATTCATCCGTTAGATCAATGTCTACAATACCTGCAGTTTTGGTTTTGGAAGGCAATAAAATGTTCGGTAAATACAAAAATAGATTCTTATATAAATGTCTTCCAGATGATAGAAGATTACCTGTATTCTTAGTACCCTATAAAATTAAAAATAAATTCAATAAAAAACTTACAAATAAATATATAACTTTTGAATTTCGAGAATGGATAAATAAACATCCTCTAGGAGTTATTACTCAAACACTCGGCGATGTATCAGATTTACCGAGCTTTTATGAATATCAATTATACTGTAAAAGTCTATATGCATCTATACAAAATTTTAATAAACAAACTATGCGTCGTCTTAAAACGAAATCAGAGGAGGAGTTTGTAGATCATGTTATGTCAACATATGCGCTTGAAGATAGAAGCGAAACGTACGATATTATAACAAGTGAGCCCGTGGGAAGGAAAGATTTTGATGATGCTTTTAGCATAAAAAAAAATAATGGAATTTATACGTTGAGTATTTATATATCCAACGTATCAATATGGATGGATACATTAGATTTGTGGGAATCATTTTCCAATAGGATAGCTACGATTTATCTACCCGACAGGAAACGTCCCATGCTTCCCACCATTTTATCAGATGCCCTTTGTAGTTTACAAGAAGATAGATCGCGCTTTGCATTCACACTTGATATAACTATTGATGCGACAACGTATGAAATAACCGAATCAAAATTCCTCAATACAGCTATAAAAGTGCGAAAAAACCTTAGGTATGATACTGTGGAACAAGAAACAGATACCACATATTTGAAAGCGTTAGGTCTTATAAAAATACTTAATCGCAAGTTTAAATATTCCGATTCTATAACCACCAGTCACGAGTTTATCGCTTATATTATGATTTTAATGAATTATATATCTGCAAAAGAGTTGAAAAAACGTAAAATCGGTATTTATAGATCCGCAAAATATAATACTAGCTTTAATCCTCCAGAAAATATATCACCTCAAGTACAAAAATTCCTTAAAATGTGGAACAGTACAGGAGGTTCTTATGTTAAATATGAAAATATAAGCGGTCATGAAATATTAGATCTAGATGCATATGTACATATTACATCTCCTATTAGGCGATTAGTTGATTTACTGAATATAATCAAATTTCAAGAAGCTCTCGGTATATTTACTAATCAAAAATCACAGGAATTCTATATGAGATGGACAAATGATGAAGCATTTGAATATATAAATACAACAATGAGATCAATCCGGAAGGTACAAAATGATTGCTCTTTATTGAATCTTTGCTCTTCGGACGAGGAAATAATGAACAGAGAACATAACGCTTTTATATTTGATAAAATAGTAAGAAATGATTCATTGTTTCAATATATGGTTTATATTCACGACATAGGATTAGTTAACAGGGTAACTAGCAGACACGATATTCCAACATATAGTAAAAAAAAATGTAAGTTGTATTTATTTACAGATGAAATACGACTTAAAACAAAAATTAGGATATCGCTGAATCTATAAGATTATTTGGTTGATTTATATAAAATACAGCCAAAAATTAACATACATCCTAATATGACATTGGATATTTCATCATTGTTTAGTTTGACAGGTTGGTTTGTCTGTATCCATTTTTTATTTTTTTCAATATAACCATATGGCGCATATCTAACGCATTGATTATTCAAACAATACGCAACAGTGTATTCTGTAACTTCAAGTTCTTTTGTTTTTTTATCTTCAACAGATCCCAGAGGAATATCAAAATTATGTAAAATTCTTAATATTGATTCTATACCTATTTCACTATTTTTCGGCAAGGCCATGTTTTTTCTGTAAAAGTGCGCTCTTACAAATCTACTAGGACTTGTACTATCTCCTGGCATTCCTAGAGCACCACTCCCTTGCGAGGTACTATTAGGTTTATTATATTTAGATAAAAAATGGTATTTTTTTAAATTCGAAACTTGCTTATCAAAACTAGGACTATTGGTTAGTACATTATATGGATTATCATAAATCATAACCTTTTGTTTCGAAACTTCCATAACAATACACCTCCCCGTCTTATCACAAATTATCCAATGGAAACTACAAGCAATATTGTGTAGTATTGTTTCTAAAATATTAAGCTTTGAAGCTAGTTTGATTACATCATCTACAGATGTACAATGCTTAAGAAGAAATGAGTTTACTTCACCTGTTTCAATATTAATTTTATCAGGTATTTTATTCTTGGAATATTCTTCATTATAATGAGGAAAGTAAAATGTACCTACAAAAAGACCATTTGTATTAACTCCATCTGTCATATACCATTTATTTATTCCCTTAAACATCCCAATAGTACCTGTTATTTTTAAACTGCGAAATTGTTTCCATTTTAGAGGTATTCCAAATTCAAGAGTTCTTCCAAAAATATATTTATTATCTCTGGTAACAGCAAAGATTCCAGTACACATATAAACTAACAAGAGAAATAATACTAAATTTATCACAAGTAAATAACGTTATTAATAAAATCTGATACAAAAAATTGAAGTAAAAATATAGCACAAAAGATATTCTACATTCAACAACAATACTATACCTAACATGAGTTTAACATCAACCGCTATCAAAACTATCAAAACCAAAGTACCAGATGGTATGACATTTGCACGGCTTAATCGTCTATTGGACGTGTATATTGCAGTCAATCGGGAAAAAGATGCCCTAAACCGCGAGATGGATCAGGAACATCAGGGAAACGGAAAGATCCGCCACTCAAACTTCTATAGCGAAATTTCGGAGAATATAGCGAAATTTGCTTATTATAAAAAACATCCCGACAAAGGACTCCCAACGTGGAATTCAGTCAAGGGTGACTTGGAATTGGGAGAAAAGCAACTTGAAGTAAAAGGATTTATGTCAGACGGCCCTTCTTCATTTGGCCCTACAGAAGATTGGGACGTAATTTTATTCGTAGACTGCAAGGGTTTCGAATCAAAAAACTTTAAGGTTTACGAAATAAATTTATCGAATAAATCAGACGCTTGGAGAGACATTAAAATAAGTGGTTCATTGTTTGACGCGAGCAACGTCCCTTGCCTTCCTGAAAATATCGATAGTTTAAAGGCAAAGGCACTCAGAGATTTATGTGAGAAACGTGGCTTGACTAAGGCTGGCAATAAACAAGACCTACTCACAAAACTAAAGACCCAGACTCCCGGGTCTAAATTTAAAAAACCAATGACATATGGCGAAATTGCTGATAATAATAGCCGAGGACAATTAAGAGGTTGTTTTGAAACAATCTTTAAGCCTCAGCTTGGAGATAAATGTGAATTAATTTTCGATGGACATCTTTCCAATTTAAACAATGGCATTTAGTTTGCCAACAATCAAATCTACCACAGGAACCGATACAGCATTACCTGCTAGCTTATATAGCGCACTATCTGATAGAGCGGGAAGCTTGTAATCAGACGGAAATCCTTGTAAATTAAAACACTCTCTAGGGGTTAACTTACGAATCCCATTATCATCCATCAATAGTGGAACATTGTGTCCACCGCTTCCCATATTAGCCGTTAAAGTCGGACAACACGAACTCTTATTTTCCCTTACATATTTACGCCTCCACTGATACAAAACATTTTTCGAAATATGTTTTGTAACGCCCTCCTTCACTTTTTCAAACATTTTGTACCTATCTGTATAGTAATATTTATCTTTTACATCATCCTCAAGAAAATCACTAATCGGTCGTTTTTCTTTTATATTGAAATTAAAATTAAATTTGTCAAATTTTTCTTTAGTTCGAAATCCAATAATATATATCCTTTCGCGATGGTGAGGAACTCCTGTAATAATACTGGTATCCAAAACAGCAGTTTTAATATGATATCCAATTTCTTTTAATTTGCTTTCGATAATTTGAAATGTATGTCCGTTATCATGCGATTTAAGATTTTTAACGTTTTCCAACATAATCATCTCAGGTGTATGTTTTTTCAATATCTTCAATATTTTCCAAAATACATTGGATCTTTGATCATCGAAACCCTTCATTTCCCCGGCAATGCTGAACGGTTGACAAGGAAATCCACCACACAAGAGATCATGTTTCGGTATTACATCAACATCAACATTATTTAAATCTTCAAGTGTGAATTTGTGATTGGGATTATTTAATTCATATATTTCCTTAGACGATTTTACAATATCATTCGTGAAGACGCATTTAAATTTTTTATTCCGTTCGAGTGCCAATGAAAATGCTCCTGTTCCGGCAAACAGATCTATAAATAGTATTTTAGACTGTTTTTTGATTACAACTTTCCTTTTCTTGAAAACTTTATTTGGCTTTTTAGAACTGCTATCTTTTTGCATAATTGTACTGTAATTTTATACTTCTATTAATTTTCTAAATCAATTTTATAAATACAATCAGGTTTCATAAAAACAGGTTTTATAAGTGGAATAATTCTACCTACACAACCCAATGTCCATTGTTTTTGATATTTATTTTGATGTTGTTTTAATTTTCTTTGCCACAAAAATTCTTCATAAAAATTTATAGATTTATTTATATTGTAATTTTTTATTAATAGCGGTTTCCATATCAAATTAGATCTCATAATGACTTTACTAGTCGCATCGAATGGTTTCAAATCTTTCTTTTCAAGAAAATTATAAATCAAAATATTTAAATCAATAGGAATTTCATTTAACATAATATATTATATATATACGTAAAATTAAATATTTTTTTTTGTTGTATTAGTGTAAATGGAAGGACAACCGTTATTGGAATCTGATCAACAGGACGATTTATCTATCCCTTCGTGGGATAATTTATGTGCTCATTATGAAAGTAGGTGGGCTAAAGAGAAAGAGAAATTTCAGAATCAATTAAAAATGCATTTTAAGGCACTTGTGGAGAGATTTGCATGTGGAAAACAGGAGATATATTCATTATGTGTTGCTGATAGACTTGAAAAGAAGTATATTAGAGCTTTTTTGGAGATTTTTGAATCAGGGTATGCTCCTCATGTTGGCGACGTCGAAAGAATCGCCGGGAAAAAGGTCAGAAAACTTCATATTACCATGCCAAATAATTACGCAGACTGACTATATCAATATATTTTAGTTTATTATGAAGAGGATTCTGTAATAACCGTGAAATGGAGAAAAGAACCCGCGTGTTGTATAATATTTTAAAACAATTTAGTAATACATATGACTAAATTGTTATATTGCATTCGTCACGGAACCGCATTGCATAACGTAACCTTTTGGAAAATAGGAAGGAAAGCATATACAGACTTTAAAGATACCCCTTTAATTGACAAAGGTAAAATGGAAGCACTTCAGTTAGGAATAGATTGGAAAAATTTATTCAGTGTTGAATTGGTTTTAGTTTCGCCGTTATCAAGGACCTTGGATACTGCAAAGTATATATTTAAAGATCATCCTAATGTTCCAGTGATAGCATTAGACGAATTGATGGAGCATCCGCAAGCAGAGGAACTGTGCAATCAAAGAATTGATAAAACGGAATTGGTTAATAGGTATCCAAATATTGATTTTTCCCATATTTCAGATAATCCAAAAATATATTGGAGCGATAAATTAGTTCATAAAAAAGAGCTTGTAAATCTAGACAATAGAATTAATATATTCAAAGAGTTTGTTAGAAAAAGACCCGAAAAAACAATAGCTATTGTTTCTCATAGCTCATTATTAGGTCATATGATGCATAACAAAATAGGAGATGAAAATAATGAATTAAAACATTGTTCTCCATATGAATATTCATTAATATAGGTCAAAAAATTTGACCTTTAAAAATACAGTAGTAGTTAAGCATACAACTTCACATCACAATGCCCCAACATTCAACTTAGAATTTAGAACAAATATATAAACTATATTTATAAAATGCAATATTCAATATTTTTATTGAATTTGTTTATGATTAATATTAATATATTTATTGGTCCCTATTAAATCTACTTTATTTTTTGTACCCTGTGTTGACATTATATTTGAAATATTTACTGAATTCAAGGTAATACTTGTCGATCCAGTATATAATATACCAGATGAATTACTACCTGTTTTACTTTGTTTAAGTGGCATTATGGGTGTAAATGTACTGTTTCCAACATCAATTCCTTTATTATCAATATTAGTAATATTTATATTATCGCCTGTAATATTATCCCCCGCAGATATAAATAGCCCTATATTGCCTTTCATGTGGTGTACCATACTATCACCCCCTCCAACATAATAATATTTAGCAAGCACAGTTTCAAGATTTGATTTATTCTCAGCCCAATTTAATACTTCTTTTGTAATATTTGTAGTACCTTTGGGCAAAAATCCTTTTTCTAGAACCGCTTTTATCAAAATTAATTGAGCGTCACTTAAACTAGTTTCTTTATATTTTTCATTTTTTTGGAGATTAGTTATTTGAAAAATATCTCCAATTGGTCCAGCCTGCATTTTTCCTCCATAGGCATGTTCTGTTGTAGGATTCGAGTTTATACCCACGATTTCAACTGGATGAGAACAAACATTGTCAATGTTTATATTATCTAAATGAATATTTTTATTACCAACCATTTCATTTGTTCGCTCTTTGAAGAAATTATTAATTACAACACCTTTAACATTTAAAACTATACCATATACATTTCCATCATATCCCATATTTTGATTTTTGAAATAATTATCAGGTACTGTTTTTGTAAGTTTAAATTGTTTATATGTGTCTTCAAGATCATTTTCTAATGAAGTACAAATTTCAACGGTGGTTTTTCCGTTAAATGTGAGTGTTGGATATTTTTCTTTTAAAACATTTATGAATGTTCTTATAAAACGAGCCTGTGAATACGTTGAAAGAACAGGGATATCTTTTTTAGTTTTAATTGCATATATATCACTTAAAATACCTAATGTTGTACCATTTAAAGCTATTGCAGCGACTTCGTAATCACTGATATGTATATTATATATTATAACTCCATTTGCAATATTACCGTGTATTCCATGGTGAGAAGATAATCCTAATTTACTTTTTGGAATGATTTTATTATTTAATGAAGTGAAACCTCTACCATAAATGAGTACATTTTTAGCAGCTTTATAAGGGGTACCACCTTGAAAATTACCGGGACCTTGTTTTGTAATAAACGGTGCGTTTGCTAATTCTATATTTGCATAGAATCGTTGTTGAAAATTATGTTTTTCTGATTGCAATAATGAAAAACCATTCATATCTATAATAACATCGTCCGTTTCAACGGTAATAGCTGCAAAAAATCCTAAATGATAAGGACCTTTCATGTTTGTTGGATATAACCCCGAAATAATATCTTTATGTTTTGGTAAAAAATCATTATTTTCGTTTGGATTAAATATTATATCCTCCATTAAGACATATATACCAGGAACTCTAATTCTTACAGTACCATTTTCAAAATCGTTTTGTCTCAAAGGAATTATACTTTTTGGAGTGTTGCTAAGGGGATAATGCAAGAAGTTTTCTTGAGTTTTAACATATGAATAATTTTGAAATTTATCTAAAAGATTTTTTTGCGATGAATTGCAATTATTATACAAAGATTGTCTAAATTTTGGCAAATTGTAAAATGGTTGAGGAGCCACTGTTTCAATAGACTTTTTATAATATTGACTTCCTCTAGGCATTCCTCTAGACCAACATCCTTTAACTCGACAGTTTTTACAGTTCATGTTATATATATATATGTAAGTTTATAAATACAAAGATTGGTTTGTGATACATGATTTTAAAGTTAAAACAGGTATTTCTCTTATTTTTTCTATTAATGATATGTTTTCACTGATAGTGGCTGCCTTTTCAAGTTCTTGAATGATGTTATTAATTTTCAATATCGCTTTTACAAAATCACCCAGACTTATATCATATGTTTTAGCTTGATTTATAATAGACATACAACTCGCATTATCATTTGCATCGCACCATTTGTATGCGAGTTCAACCATATTATAATGCATCTCATAGTTGTCCACAATTCCAAGTTTTTGTTCTATCAAAATGTCAAAATATTTATTATATTTTTTTTTGACAGCAGTAATCGCTCCCCTTACCTTTTCATTTATATTTATAGAAGCGATTGAGTGTACTGTCATCTCGTCTGATAAATGCATGTTAGTAAAACAACTTAAAACTGCAATTATTTCTTTCGTATCTAAATCATTTAGTGTACCGTTTTCAATAATCTCAGCAAAAGGCAAAGGTGCTAATTCTTGTAATGTAACGGCAATTTTACCCTTTTCAGTGAGAGATAATATATCCTCTTCCGTTTTATAAACAAATTGCGTATCAATTAACATTTTGATTTGAATATTAATTTCATCATCAATAAATGATTCAATGCTTTGAAGGCGTTTTTTAAAATAAACCGAATCCTTTTCAAGTTGAACAGTGTCAAGATATTTTTGATAATCTTCTTTTATAAATTTTGTAGTCCCTTCTAAATTTGAAATTTCTCTCAATCGCTTTTTCTTCTTTTTACCCGAAAGCATTTCTATGTGTTGATTAAGAGTATATAATTGTTTCAAATTATCAATATCGGTTCTATAGAATGGTTTTTTTTCCTGTTTGATTTTTAGATTTGAAAGGTTATTTAAAACCTCTTTTTTCTGATTTTCAATATCCTCATTCATCATACTTTTCCCAATAAATTCCTTGAAATCCATATTTCCAACTGAAATAAGTCTCAATAGTAGATTTGAATGTATTACAAATCTTGATTCCATACTTTGAGGGTCTCCAGTGAGCATATGACACATTTCAGTAGATGTTAGCGGGTCTCTATTACACAGATTTAATAGTATTAGTACCAACCCTTTATCATCAATTCCGCGCCTGCCAGCTCTACCAGCCATTTGAATATATTCCCATGGTAGTATGGTTCTAAAATTTTTACCATCAAATTTTTGCACACTTGTAAATACACTGGCTTTAGCAGGCATATTGATTCCCATTGCAAATGTTTCTGTAGCCAGAAGGACTTTAATATATTTTTTTCCGAATAACATTTCAATCATTTCTCTGAATTCTTTTAATATACCAGCATGATGAATGGCAATTCCTTTTCTTAAAAGTCCTATGATAAATCTATATTCTGGAAGAAGCAGGTATTCTTTGTAATTGGTTAATTTTTTCCTTAGCATACTTTCACATTCCTTTTCGATAATAGAAGGTATTTTAGAATCCTCTTCAAATAATGGTATTTGAATTTTAGAAGCCATTTGATTTACCTTTTTACGTGAAAATATGAAAATAATAGCTGGTAAAGCGTTTCGCTCTTTTAGCAGTTTTATAGCTTGGTTTAAAACAAAAGTTTGATTCACTCGGATTCTTTTGAGATCTAAATAATTAAGAGTTTTTTGCAACGAATGGTAATTCTTTTCCATATACTGACCACCCGCTGTTTTCAAAGTAACAAATTTGTTAAAGTTATCTTCATGCTTAATTTTATCACTACTTTTCATTGTTTTGAAATTGGATTCGGGCATTGTAAGCAATGCCGTATGTGTCAGAGGAACGACTCTCTTTTTTGTAGGACAAACCCATACTTCTGGACCACCTCTACCTTCAATAAGTTTGCAAAATCTTTCAGGTTTAGCCAATGTTGCGGTTAACAAGCATAATTGAATATGATTTGGCAACATCATTAGAGTCTCCTCCCATACTATACCTCGCCCTTTATCGACTATAAAATGTGCCTCATCCATAATAACGGCTCCAAGTTCATTTTCAATATCCATTTCGAATGTTAATATATCTGTTTTAATATTGGATTTGTCATTCGATAATGCTCCAGAATCATTAAATAGTTGTTGTTGAAATAGAGTATTTCGAAGTATTTCTTGTGTCATAAGAAGTACTTGTGCTTCCGGGTTAAATTTATTATCACCGGTTAACAAACCGAAGCTTATATCAGGAAACAATAGTGTTAAATCATGATACTTTTGATTAGTAAGAGCTTTTAAAGGAGAAGTATAAATTACGCGTTTACCTTTTGAAGTAAAATGTTTAATAGTAAATTCTGCCGGCAATGTTTTCCCACTACCTGTGTGTGCGGATACTAAAACATGTTTATTATTTAGGAGTCCTGCTATAGCATTTTTTTGAAATGGAGATAAATCAAAAGGCCAAAGTTTTAGAATATCGTTATCAATATGATGATCGCATATTTCTGAATCTAGTATTTTCATCGTGTATATATTTTAATTTGCGTTAAATTTAAGTTTATTCAATTTAACAAAAAAGAATCTAATTATATATTATAATGCCAAGAACTAAAAGAGCAGGAAGAAAAAGTAAAAGGCGCGGTAGGCGTGGAATAATTAAACTTGCCTCAGGACTCGGGTCTCGCAGTGTTCGTGATGTGGGAAGAGGTGTAGGAAAAGTTGTAGGATATGTTCCAGTTGTTGGAAGACCTGGTAGAAAAGCTATTAATGTTGGTAGTAGAATGGCCGGTGATGCGGTTACTTTAGTAGGAAATACTACAAATCGTGCAGCTGGTATTTTTACCAAACCTTTAAGAAAACTTTTTGGAATGAAAAAGAGAACTCGTAAACGCACTCGCAAACGTATGAGGCGCCGTCGCAAAAAGAGCAGAAGTCGCATGCGTAAGAGAAGTCGCAGTCGCAGACGCAAGAGAAGTCGCAGTCGCAGACGCAAGAGAAGTCGCAGTCGTAGACGCAAATCAAGAACACACCGACGTAAGAGAAGTCGTAGTCGTAGACGCAAGAGAAGTCGCCGTCGCTAAATAAAAATTTTATAAATTTTATAAATTTTATTAAATTATTTATAATATTATTCATCTCCTATTTGGGTACTGAAGTTAGAGCACTTCGTCTGTTTGTCATCCGATGATGCCTTTATATTGCCGCGACCAAAGCCTGTAGCGGTTAGCCAAGTTATCATTGCGACTGCTGCAGCACTCCATAGAGTAATATAGTGTTTTGTAAGTTCTGACTGGGCTACATTTAGGAAATGACACATTGGCGATCCCATTGAGATCATTGTATGAAATATTCCGAAAAGAGTGAACGGTGCGCAGAAAGCAACATATGTATTCACAGCAATCCAATGAAATAGTACTGTAAGTAAAACAAATCCAGAAAAGTATCCAATTGTTTTCCCAATTTTGCGGAGATCGATGTTCATGATTGATATATTAGACTAGTATTTAGGCGGAATGCATATATTGCATTCTTTAAAATCTAATTCAATTTTTTGATTTTAAATACGAACTTAAAATCAACAACAGTAATATCCTCTATATGATTTATCTGTTTTTTCGGATACTATTTTGATATTTGTTGAATGATATATTTCATCTGATGGAAGTTTTTTACCTATAGTTTCAAACATATGTTTAACATTTTCACCTGATTTAGCAGATGTTTTAAAGTATAATATATTTTGCGAATGAACATATTCATATACTTCTTCATCTTCAACTTTTCTATTACGTTCCAAATCCGTTTTATTTCCAGCCAATACAATAATACAACTTTCGTGACCATTTTGTTTAATTTCTTGAATCCATTTTTTTGCCCCATCGAATGTATCATGCTGCGTGATATCAAATACAATGATCGCAGCCATTGCCCCTCTATAATACATGGGTGCTAAACTTCTATAACGCTCCTGACCCGCAGTATCCCATATTTCAAAACGTATTTTATATTTTTCATTATCCAATGTTTTTGTCATGAAAGCCGCTCCAATTGTGGGTTCTTGAAATGTGAAAAAAGTATCATTAACAAAACGAGATGCTAAACATGATTTCCCAACCGATGTATCCCCCAAAAGTACAACCTTATATTTTCCCTGTGTTTTATTCATATATATGAACCAAACATATTATTATATACTCTTTGAAAATTAGTTATTATTGATAATTGTCTTGTAAATACAATTTAAAGAGTAAACGTATAAATAGTTTATAATAATGAGCAACGATAG
>JAAHTH010001970.1_pt1 | contig 16634 bp, 28 predicted proteins | sample 6116091 | NCBI WGS metagenome assembly JAAHTH01 (sample SAMN13939990, study PRJNA603662) | sponge metagenome | isolation source: marine sponge | host: Mycale hentscheli | place: New Zealand | collected 2006 | reverse complement strand
TAGTGGTTTTGATTTTACATATTTAGTTACTGCAGGAATAAATCCTCTGAATTTAAAATTTGACATAGTTATATTTATTAGTTATTATTTTTAGTGGATAAGAGAGGAGTCGAACCTCCACGCCATGCACAACTTACACTGCCAACCGAAGCCAGCTTGCAGCCATTACATGATACGCTACTGTCCATGTAGTTACCCGTAGATACTCATTCGCAATTTTATACTGTTAGAAACAAGTGGAACTCGCAGTTAATAAAGAAGCAGTGATTATACTACTTCTTTATCTCTTAGTACAACTGGTACACTAGTTGAAGAAGTGTAAGACTTGTACTTGTTGAAACAATTCATAGAAGTTAATTTATCTTTCATTATTTCATACACTTTATCATGATTGTAAGTAAATGTTTTACCATTTTTGAATTCAACATTGATGACAGTGTTTTTACCGATTAGTGATTGTCTTATGACAAATCTTTTAGAATTTAATTGCATAGAATTTAGATTTAATTATTATTATTATTTATTTTTAGTTACATTATTATTATCCATTTGATAATTTAGTTTGTTTGTAATGAGTGTAGTTTTGTTTACTTGTTTATAATTGTTAGTATGTATTCCGCTATGTCTCATTGTGTATAACTTATTTACATTTATATTATCCAAATGAATTACAAATCTGTTTGTAATGTATAGTAATATAGCGAGTGACAATGTGTCATATGTATATGTCAGTGTGTCATGTGACAATAAGTCATGACAATATGTCAGAATCCGGGGAAAAAGTCTAAAAGGTGGGGGCTTTTACGTCGTTTTTACGCATATATGACGGCGAAACGTGGGAAAATGGGGGAAACCCGGTAAAGTAAAACCGTTTTTCTAAAAGGATTACAAACAAAAAGAGAGGTTGCAACACTACTACTCTCTATACGTAATTATTTATGACAATAGCCTATATAATAGTATAAGTAAGAGGCTAGTGTCACTCAGTTTATAAAAATAAGAGTAAATCCACCTTAAAACCTGTAAGTATATATCATATGGTACGCACATGTAAAACATATTAAAAAAAAACAACATGGCAATAATTTATTCTTACCCTGAAATAGGAACTATAGCGGCTGGAGATCTCATGCCAATAACAGACGTTTCAGATACTCAATTCCCTACTAAATCTGTAACGCTAACAAAGCTAGCAACCTATTTTTCAGCTCAATCAGTAGCTGGTTTAGACCCTCAACAGTTAGTTACGTTTGATGGTGGAGGCTTAACTTCACTTGCTGCAGGCACAGCTGGACAGTATATGTTGTCTCAAGGAGCAGGCGTATATCCCACGTGGAACGATGTACCTTGGATAAACTTAAGTCAGTACAACTTACCTTATTGGAATGGTAGTTCTTTCACAAACTCTATAATAAAAGTACAACCTAATCAAAATTTACCTACAATTGAAGTAGGTGAAACAGGTGACGCATCTACTAAGATGAAAATATTTGGTGGTTTAGAAATAGAACCAGCTCAACCTGATTTCACAAGCGATAAGCAGTTTGTAATAAAAGCAGATAACAGTGGAGGTTCTCAACAACCTAAACTCTCTGTACCTTCTAGTTTGGATAGAGTAGGTGTTAACACAGAATTTCCTAACGCATCTTTTGTTGTTGGTCCTGGTGATCAGACAGACGGTAAGTTACTAGGTATAGTAAAGCAAACAGGAGTTGATTTTGCTTACATGTACTTCTCTACCTCAATAGGAACAGCTAATACAGTTAAAAACGGTATTGTATACGAATCAAATGTTGAGGGTGTTGCACCAGAACAAAAAGGAGATCGTATATCTTTCTTTACACAGTCACCAACAGGTGGTGCTCCTCAATTTGAGCAAGGTAAAAAAGCTAACGCACCTGGTAACTACGTGCAAAACTATATAGCTTTACCAGCAATAGAAGAGTGGGAACAAGGAAATATACCAGGACCTAGCTTTAACAGTTATACTTATATACCTCAAGACGGTTTATATGTAGATCAAGGTGTAGTTAAGCTTAAGCGTAACGGTATGGAAACACAAACAAGTATTATACTTGCATCACCTAACGGAACAAAATACAAAGTAACAGTAAATGATACAGGAGTTCTAACAACAACAGCATTGTAGCATGGCAAAAATTTCATCGTACCAAGTAGGCACACCTGATGGTTCAGACATTATAATCGGTACTGATGTTCAAACAGGCCAGACTAAAAACTTTTCAATCAATGCTATTGGTAGTGTTGTTAAAGATTCTAATGTTAGCTGGCAGTTTCAAACTCAATCACATTTAGGTATACCAGAAGCTAGCTCTATATACTTTCCTAACTTTGGCGGTGATAACACTTTGTTCTCTAATGTAACAGAATTAATGATTACGCCTTTAATGTCTAACGGAACAAATTCTTTACCATACATAGAGTCAATGGTTGGTGAAGAAATATTTATACAAAATAGAAATAATCTTGGACAGTTTGGTGTTTTTACATTAAACTCTTTAACATTAGAAGCTGTATCTGGAAACTATTTAATGGAGTTAAGCTTTATAAGCGGGAACGGTGGTTTACAATTTAAACAGTATTATGGTATAGAGCTTGATCAAATACAAAACGCAGATAAAACATTTGTATACACACAAGCGGTTCCAGCAACAAATTGGGTTATAAACCATAATTTAAATAAATTTCCTTCAGTAACAGTAGTTGACAGTGGTAATACCACGGTAGAAGGCTCAATAACATATAATAATCAAAACACAGTAACACTTTCTTTTTCTGCTCAATTTTCAGGAAAAGCATATTTAAACTAACAAACATGGCAATAAATTTTTTAACAAGCGTAGATTTCAACGAGAATGAAATATTAGGAGCTGCAATGCAGAACCTCGGCACGGATCCCGCGGCAGGTGTTTTAGGACAGCTTTATTTTAATACATCAGATGATGCGTTGAAAGTTTGTACCGTTGCTAGCACTACAAATGCCACTTGGGTTGCTGTAGGTGGTGGTGTTGAAACCATAGGCAAAGCTTCAGGTACTAATCCAATAACATTAAGCGGAACAACAAATGTATTAATTGGTATTGATCAATCCTCAGGAAGTAAAAACGGTTTCTTAAGTTCTACAGATTGGAATACATTTAATAACAAAACAAGTAATCTCGGTACGGTAACAAGCGTTGGGTTATCAATAGATACTACCGACGCTCTTGATATAGCATCCAACACTACTCCTGTAACAAGTTCTGGCACTATAGATTTAGAATGGCAAGGTGATTCAACACAGGTTGTTTTAGGTTCTGGTGAGTTAGATGACTACACAGATGGTACAGTAACAAGTGTTGGTCTTAGTATAGATAATTCAGCGGCCTTAAGTGTTGCAGCCGCAAGTACACCTATAACAGGTTCTGGAACATTAGATCTTGAATGGCAAGGTACGTCAAGTGAGTATGTAACAGCAGACGGTGGTAAAGTTAGTATTCCTTCTTCTGATAATTACAACTATTGGGGTTTATCAGATGGAACTAATACCACTCAAGTAACTTCACAAGCTACAGCTACATTTGAAGGTACAGCTAATGAGATTGAAACAACAACAACTTTAAGTAAATTAACAATAGGTTTACCTCAAGACGTTACAATTAGTCGTGACTTAACTGTAACAAAAACAGCAACAGTAGATTCTTTAAGTATAACAAATAAAGGAACATCAGCTGCAACAGCGGGTTCTGATAGTGCAACTACATTAGCTACTAAAGGTTATGTAGATAGTTTAACAAGTGGACAATTAGTTTATGCTGGAGGTTACGACGCAAGCCAAGACCCACCAACGGGTGCATCAGTATTACAAGGTTACACATATGTTGTAACAACAGCTGGTAGCGGCGCGGGCGGAACATATTGGTCTACACCATTAGCTATAGGTGATTTAATTATAGCTTTACAAGATAATCCAACCGCTGAAGCAAACTGGACAGAGGTTAACAAGAACGTTACAGAAGCTACACTAACAACAATTGGTGAAGGTAATGTAAATGCTGGTACTGCTACAACAGTTACTTACTCTAGTGGTACAGCGACTGTTGGTGTAGATTATACTGCAACTACTGGGTTAATAGCTGCTGCGCCAAGTGGTAGCGGAACTCCTGAGGAAGATGATTATGTTTTAGTTGGTTTAGATTCGTCAGGATCAGGACAAACAGTTAGTTATGCTTTAGTTGATTTACCATTTGTTACAAGTGTTGGCTTATCAGCACCTTCTGCATTTACTGTTTCTAATTCACCGATAACCTCGACTGGAAGTTTAACATTTACAGGTGCAGGTACATCATCACAGTATATTGACGGTACTGGTGCTCTTCAAACATTTCCATCAATACCACAAGGTGATATAACAGAAGTAACAACTACAACACCTATAACAGGTGGAGGTTCATCTGGTAGCGTTGATATAGCTATAGATAATGCAACAGCATCAGCAGTAGGTGCAGCAACAGTTATAGCTGGAACTGGTATTAGTGTATCTGTATCAAACGGTAAATTTACAGTAACAAATTCAGATCCAGGTTCTACAGCCTCAAACGGTGAAAGATACTCACTTGGTGCAACTTCAGGAGCGGTAACCGCAAATGGGCAGTCGGGTGGTGAAACAAGTTGGACAATTAACACTAACACAGACTTAGGTAAAACAGATGCTAAAGATGTTACTTGTGAAATAATTAGTTCAGCAGGTGAAACTGTTTTTGCAAAAATAACAAGATCAAGCGCTAGTTTAACAATAACGTTTAATGGTTCAATAACAAACGGTTCTTACGAAGCAATTTTAATAGCAATATAATACAATGCCAAAATTTTTAAATTCCACAGAATTAACGGGGGATTTTACGGCTAATACAGATCAGTTTTTTATAGATAAAAGTACTGGTCGTATTGGAGTAGGAACTACAACCCCAGGAGCTCAAATAGAGATAGAAGATTCTAGTAATAACACTTCTGGGTTAAGGTTCAGCGCGGTGGGTACTGGTAACCAAGATAATGTAAACATGCATTTTCAAGGTACAGCTGGTAGCGCTCCATTTTATATATCAAGGGCACAAACTGGTGGGGCTGAAATACAATTACAAAGAGACGGTGATATTATATTGAATGGTAGTAATGGAGATAATTGTGGTATAGGAACAACACAACCACAACAAAAGTTACATGTTAATGGTAATATACTTTGTGGAAGTAATATGTATTTTAACACTGGTACGTCTAATTATATATCAGGAGTAGGTGGAGGTTTAGAATGGTACACTGATAGTAAAAAAATAGTAGACATTACTTACAATGGAGATGTAGAGGTTACAAATAACCTAGACATAGGCAATAACAAGCAATTGTCTTGGGGAGCTTTAGGAGGTGTAACACCTAACGTATACATACAAGGAAATCAAACAAATGCTTCGAAAGAGCATAGCATTAATTTTGGTTTATTTAAGACAGATAGAATAGAAATGTATCAATCTAACTCAACATCTAGAGTTAGTTTGATAGTAGGTGATAGTCAATCAAGTCCTGGAAGTTCTTCTTTATATGTAGCAGATAAATTTGGTGGAGATCCAAGTAATAGCGTAGATGGTAGTGTTGTTTTTAAAAACACCTCAACATCTACTAATGGTAGTGATCTTGGTCAAAGTTTAGATATTGTAACTGATAGTACTCAAGTTACTAACGTTATATCTCAAATTAGATTTGGTCGTGATAAAAACGCGTCAAATGGCTATAATAAATATACAGGAGCTATACAGTATACATCTACTAATAGCACGTCAGAAGAAAAATTTGATTTTAAAGTAGCTCAAACTACTTTTATGAGAGCATCAGGTCTTCCGTCTAGTGGCATAAGTGGAATAAAAATAGGTGGTAATGTAAATACTCAAGTTGGCTGGATAGACTTCTGGGGAGACTCTGGTGGAGGAAAACCATTTTTTAATGTACAAGACACACGTTTTGAACCTACATTATCTACATCAAATCCGGTAATTAGAATACAAAATGCTTTTAATGCTACCAACGGTAGATATATGATGGTGTTCCAAAGATATGGAACAACTGGTAGTATAAGAGGTTCCATATTAACAACTAATTCAGGAACTACATATAACACTAGTTCTGATTATAGGTTAAAAACTGATGAAAAAGATTTCAATGCTTTAGAATTAATAGAGCAAATTCCAGTATATGATTTTAAATGGAAATATATGGACACCCGAGATTATGGGTGTTTTGCTCATGAGTTAGCGGAAGTTATACCAAATGCTGTTACTGGGGAAAAAGACGCTATGGCTGAAGATGGAGAAAAAGATTATCAACAAGCAGACTACAGTAAAATTGTGCCTGTTTTAGTAAAAGCAATACAAGAACTACAAGAAAAAGTAAAAACACTTGAAAACAAGTGATGATATAGATATACCTGCTCGGTTAGAGCGATAACCAATATTAATTTAAAACCAAAACCAATGACTTATTTTTATTATAAGACCAGCACTTGGGGTAACTCCAACCCACAAGTACCCGAGGAAACCAAAGACTTTTGGAAACACCTTGTCATGAAAAAAAACTGGAGAATTGTTCAATTACCAAATGGTTTCTACCAAACAGAGTATAAAGATCTAGAAGATAAATGGATCGATGTTACGCGTAGAGAAACTTTAGAAAGTGCAGAAGCTGCTATCGATGGTAGCATCAATCACTATGAAAAGAAACTAGAGTTTATAAAAGGACCTAAGGTAATTAAAACCTTTGAATAAAATAAATTAAATCTAATCAAATCAAATTATGTCAGACAAAATTGTCAAAAATCTTAACTTTGGCCAAGATGCTAAAGATAAGGTATTTAAAGGAATAGAAAAACTCACAAAAGCTGTTAGCTCTACATTAGGAGCTAGCGGCCAATGTGTCATACTTGAGAATGATCAAGGAAGACCCATAATAACTAAAGATGGTGTAACGGTAGCAGAATCTATTGTTTTACTAAATCCAGTTGAAAACATGGGCGCAACATTATTAAAGCAAGCAGCAAAACAAACAGTACAAGATGCTGGTGACGGAACTACAACCGCAACAGTTTTAGCTCATGCTATATTAATCGAAGCTAGTAAAAAAGACGCTAGTATAAGAGAAATAAAAGAAGGTATAGAAAAAGGTGTAGATGAAGTTATAGAATATTTAGAAGATAATTCTATTAAAGTTTCAGGTGACATGATTGACCAAGTTGCATCTATATCTACTAATAATGATAAAAAATTAGGAGCAATAATCGGCAAAGCTTTTAAAGAAGTAGATGAAACCGGTGTTGTTATAATGGAACCAACGACCAGCACGGATACAGCGGTAGAGATTGTGGACGGTGTTCAGTACAATAAAGGATTAACTAATGATCACTTTATAACAAGTAAAGAAAAAAGAGTTTCAGAATTAGACAACCCTTGGGTTTTAATAATTGAATCACCAGTAAACACAGTAAGACAAATACAATCTGTGTTAGAGTTTGTTATAAAAAATAATAAACCTTTACTTATTATAGGTGACTTAGAACCTCAAGTTGCTAATGCTTTAGCTATGAACAAAGTAAAAGGTAACATTAAAATAAATGTAATAAACGCTCCTACTTACGGTATTAATAAAAAAGATATGCTAAGTGATTTATCAGTGTTAACAGGTGCAACTGTTATCAATGAAGACTTAGGTGATGATCTAAATATTATACAACAAGAGCATTTAGGAACATGCATAAAAAGTACTACAAATGATAACGAAACTATTATACAAGTTGATACATCTAATAGCGAGATTAAGCGCTTGGTGGAAGAAGTTAAAAGACAATTGCAAGAAGCTGGTTCACCGGGTGAAATCATTCAGCTTGAAAAACGCCTTGCTCGTCTCGCCGCTAAAGTGGCTGTTGTCAAAGTTGGAGCCAGCTCAGAAGTAGAACTAAAAGAAAAAACAGATAGAATAGAAGATGCTATATGCGCAACTAAAGCAGCTATTAAAGAAGGTATTGTACCAGGTGGTGGAGTTGCATTATATGATGCAGCTTTATTTATAAAACCTAAAACCGAAGGACACGCGGCTTTAATACAAGCTTTGAAATATCCTTTTAAAACAATACTAGAAAACGCTGGGCTAGTTGATTATAATCTACCTTCAGGAAAAGGTATTGGTATAAACGTAGTAACCGGTGATGAGGTTGATATGATAAAAGAAGGTATAATAGATCCTTTGCTTGTTACTAAAAGCGCTTTAAAAAATGCCGCTTCAGTAGCATCTACAATACTATCAACAGACTGTGTAATTAATAACTTAAGAGTTGGAGATGAAAGCAGTAGGTAGAAATATTTTAATAAAACCTTTTAAAAAAGGTACGGAAAAAACTAAAGGAGGTTTGTTATTGTCTGAAGTACAAAGAGCCGATGTTAGATATCATAAAGGAAAAGTGCTTAGCACTGGTGATCAAGTGTGTGGTATAAAAGCAAATGATGAGATATTTTTTGACAAAAGCTCTTATCATAGAATAGATATAGATAATGAAAATTATTGTATCGTTAAAGACACAGATGTTGTTATAGTTTTGTAATGCGCTTAGATCCTAACGATATAAAAGAATTAAATTTACTTAAACATTATAGGATAATTAGAAAATGGGCTTGCAAAAATAACAACCTTACAGATGCAGAGTTTGAACTTTTAATATATCTTGATTGCAAAGGGATGTTTACCAAGCATGATTTTGAAATTGGTACTTACTCTTATAGTTGGAATAATAGACGCTGGAACAAGTTGTTAAAAGAAGATTGGATATCGGTTTGGAGAAAACAAAACCGCACCACTCAAAAATATAACATATACAAAGTTTCATTCAAGTGTAAGCAACTTATTAAAAGAGTGTACCGCATTATGCTTGGATTAGAAGATATACCTATAAGTGAAAGAAGAAATTCTATAATGAAAGGTAAAAGTTATATAGACAAAGTTTTAATAACATCTATATACAATGTAAACAAAGATAAAAATAGATAAATATGGGTGGAGCATCAGCAGCAGCGATAACGCGTAGGCGTGGAGACCGACAAAACCTAAGAGGTATGTCTGATGAAGACTTACAAAGTAAGTTAGATAAATTTTCTAAATTTAAAGGTAGAGGAGGATTTATGGGTAAGATGTTTGGAAGCTTGTCTTCTAAATATCAAAGCGAAATAGATAGAAGATCTGCAGCAGCTAATGCAGCGTCTGCAGTAGGAGATTTACAGGGTAGCTTTACTGATTTAGGAACTAGAGTTTCAGAATTAGAATCAAAAGTTGGAGAGTTAGGTAGTGATCCTACATCTATAGAATCTGCTATTGAAGATCCGATTGCTGAAGAACCAATAGTTGAAACTCCAACAGTTGGCGCTCCAACTCCTGGTGGTGCTGTAGGTTCTTTTCGAAGAACACCTAAAATAAATACATTAACAGGGTCAACAAACACCGTTGGAAGCTTAAGCGGTAATCCAATATTTTCACCGCTATCTCAAAAATCAGCTAATGCTATTTATGGTAGTGAATTAGAAAGAAATAGATCATTAAAAAGATAATTATGGCAAAACAATGCAATTATAAAAAGAAAGGCTTTAGACAAATGAGTATGGAGGCAGATCCATATGAGTTAGACTCTATGAATACTAACATGAGTAAGCAGAGTAAAACTACAGCTGAAGCTATTTACGGTGATCCACAAGGCGCTATGATGGTTGGTAATGTTCAATTACAACAACAAGATACCAGCGCTTATTCAAGACCAGCAGGTGCAATGCAACAATCAGAAGCGTTGCCTTTTTCAATAAAATCTGTGGTACCAGAGTTAGTTAATAACACCGCGATTTCTGGTGGTCACAATTTTTCTGGCAGTGTAGGAAATGTTCAAAACGTTCAACAAGATACTAGTGGATATACAGCTACTAGTCCAGCACTTGGTGGCACACTGACTGGTGACACTGCAAACGATGTAGCATTTTTTAGTAGCACAAATAATAACACTGATGAAAAAGAAGGAAATACAGGTCCACTAGCAGGCGCATTTGTTCAAAGTAAAAAGAAATTTACTGATAAGCTAATGAAGGCTGGAGGTAAAGTTGATCCAAATAATAATAATTCTGGAGGTTTTAGTTTTGATGATCAATCACCAAACGCAAACCAAGATAAATTCAATAGAATTAAAAAACGAATGGAAAAATGGGAGGAAAGAACTTCCGATGGTAAAACAGGAGTAGGCAGAGTACTTAGCGGTATTGGCGGCTTATTTAAGAAAAAAGGACCTTAAAATTTAAAAAATAATAAACATGCATAAACCAGGACATTACGCAAACGACCCACACGCAGAAAAGATGGGTAAAGGAAAAGTTGGTATAGTAGGTGAATCTGCTATATGGGACGGACCATTAGATCAAAGAGGTAGATTACACACACCGGGTTCAAGCTCAGGCATAACAGGTATGCAAGTGCAAAAATACCCTACAAAATACGTGGCTGGACCTATAACTACTATAGCTAAACACGGGTAAAAATGACAACTGCAGATCTAAAATTATACGCCATGAATGGCGGGGCTATGGCTATATCTATGACGCAAATTGATATGATACTTAAAATAACTTTATTAGTAGTTACTATTGGTTATACAATTCACAAATGGATAAATCTTAAAAACGAGAAGTAATTGAGAGAGATAGATAAAATAATTATCCATTGCTCTGCTACGCAAGAAGGTAAAGAAATATCTGCTTCAACCATAGATAAATGGCATAAAAAAAGAGGGTGGCGAGGTATTGGTTACCATTATGTAATAGGTTTAGACGGTATGATTGAATACGGTAGACCTATAACAGAAACAGGCGCTCATGTGAAAGGACACAATAAAGGTAGTATAGGGATTTGTTATATTGGTGGTGTTGAAGCTGAAAGAGGATCTGACGGAGATTGGATAGCTAAAGATACTAGAACGCCTAAACAAATAGCTACATTACTAGAGTTGTTAAGAGTATTAAAAAAGCTACATCCAGAAGCAACGATACATGGTCACAACGAATTTGCGGCTAAATCTTGTCCGTGCTTCGATGTTCAAGCTGAATATTGTAACTTATAAAATGGCAAATAAATTTAAAAAATCAGACTTAGCTTGTAATAAACCAAAGAAAACTCCTGGGCATAAAACAAAGTCTCATATAGTAAAGGCGTGTAAAGCTGGTAAAGAAAAAATAATTAGATTTGGACAGCAAGGTGTAAGCACTGCTGGCAAAAAGAAAGATGCTAAATCAAAAGCAAGGCGTGCGAGCTTTAAAGCTAGACATGCTAAGAATATAAAGAAAGGCGTGTTCAGTGCCGCATACTGGGCTAACAAAGTAAAATGGTAAATTATGGCAAATGAATTTCCAAAAATAGATAAAAAAAACGAAGGCAAATTTAAAGCTTGGATTAAAAATAATATGAAAGGCGTAGATACTTGCTCAGCCGCTAGTAAAATAATGTCTAACAAAGATGACTATTCTACAAACGTGGTTGAAATGGCAAACTATGCTAAAAACATGGGTTGCAAATCTAAAGGTGGACCTAAGCAAAAGTCCAGTGCAAAAGACCCTTCTGGTGATGGCAAATACACTAAAAAAGATTTTTTAATTAATATAGGTGTATTAGACAAAGAAGGTAATAAAATAGATAAAAAGAAAAAGTAATGGCTTTTAAAATGAAAGGTTTTAATATGGTTTCATATGGAGATTCTGCTAGTGGCACAACTGTAGCTGAGCCTAAAATTAAACCTTCGGAAGTTAATTTTGAAGTTCCAGGACTAGCAGAATACAAAGAGCACGTAGCTAATACTCCTCAGTTTGAAGAAGACGGTGGTATTATAAGTAAATTAAAAACACTCGGTCAAAGGATTGTGCACAATACAACGGGGCCAAGTAACCCATTAATGAACAGCGGTGGTGGTGGTTTAGATTTAATAGGCGGCAAAGGAGCTTATAAGTTTTTATCTAGAGGATTTGGTAAATTACTCGCTAAACAAGCAGTGAAAAAAGGAGTTGGAAAAATAACAAACTAAAAATATAATTATGGATAAATCTTGCTGTGACTACGAAAAAGGTCATTACGGAAAATACACGGGGAATCACCCTCATTACGCTAAACACGATCAGCATGGACATACGCATGTAACAGACTGCAATGCTGCAGCTGCTGAAAGAGATGACAAAGCTCATATGGATTATTTAAAAAGAGATGTTCTTTATGATAACTCTCATGGGCATAGCGATGAAAAAATGACAGCTGACGAGAAGCATATCTCTAAATTAGCTGGAGATGTTAAATATGATGAATCACATCACTAATAAATAAATAAATTATGGCTTATAAAAACGATAGTAATATAGCACACTGTGGACCAGCTCACCAAAAAAGCGCAGGAGTTAAACAAATGGGTGGGTCATTTTGTTCTAAGCATATGCAAAGCAGTGCTTATTTCAATAGAATGCCAATTGTTTCAGATCAAAACCCTGATAAAAAAGGAGCGTAATGGACAAGGGTTTAGGAGATTTTATAGAAAATAAAATAACTCGACCTACAGGAATTAAAGCTGCTGTTAATATGTTATCAGAAGGGCTTGGTATTCCTTGTGGTTGCGAAAGTAGAAAACAAGCATTGAATAGAATGCTACCTTTTAATAAAAAGTAATATGGCTTTTAAACTAAGTAATCCTCCATACTCTGAGAACATAACACCTATTTATGAAAGAGATTTAGGACCAGGTGTTTTAGGTGAATCATTAAAAAACCAAGTGATTATACTAAACGACAAACTTGATCCATGCTTTCATAAAGAAGTTGAAGGACATGAAAATGTTCATGTAGCTCAAATGAAGTCTGGAGATTTAGATTACGATGATGAAAACATATATTGGAAAGGTGAAACAATACCAAAGCATAGTGCTAGAGCTATGTCGGGTGATCCTAAGAAATTAGGATACGAAGCCCAAGCTTATAATATCTCTGGCACAAAATATAAAGATAACAAATATAACGTATAAAATTAAAACTATGGCATTTAAAATGAAAGGCATGGCGCCGATGGAAGAACCAATCGGAGCTGGCATAAACCAAAAAAAAGCTTCTAAAGGTAAAGTAAGAAGACAAGTAAAAAGAGCGATGCGTAAAGGCTTCGATTACACTGTTGATCAAGATACTGGAGAAGTAACACGCGGAAATAGAGTTACTGATGTTAGACTAGATCCACTTGGACTTGGTCCAACTGGTAAAGCTCGTAGACAAAGAGCTAGAGATGTAAGTGAAGCATACGCGAATGATACACCTATAAATGTGCCGGCAACTGGAAAAAGCTCGCAGACAAGAGATACAAGAAATGGTTTGTTTAATGTTGTTAACACAACAATATCCCGCGGATCTTTTGACGATGGTGTTAGAACAATAATGAACGATCCAAATGATGGGCCTAAAATGAGAAACTCATCTTACATAAATCAAGTTAGTATTGAAACAGGTGGTAATTATCAAGTAACTGACGAGGATAAGGCAAAAATCGAGGCATCTAAGAAAAGATTACAAGCCGAAGCTACAGCTAAAGCTGAGAAAAAAGCTGATGAGGATATTAAAAATAATCCATTATCAAACAACGAGTCAAGAGATTACGAAGCTAGTGCTACTAATATTAGAAAAGCAACAACTCCCGAAGAAATAGCAGCTTATGAAAAAGCAAAAGCTAACAAAGGTGAAGGTTGGGGTAGATTTAACGTAACTGAAACAGGTCGTGCTAATCGTAGTAGAAGAGATCCAAGCAAAGTTGTACCTGTAGGTTTTGAGGGGCAAGGGATTGTTCCACTTACACCAAAAATAGAAGCTACTCCACTTGAAATACCAACAACAGTTAAGGTAGATGAAAAACCTAGTGGAAATATTAGTGGTGGAGCTATTTATACAACTAAAGATAAAGATAAAACAAAAACTCCAAAAGATACCCCTTTTAAAGATGTTAACAATGACGGAACCGAGGTTAGTAGATTCATTGACAGAGTAGGTGATAATATAGAAAGAGGAAAAAGAAAAAGAAAAGTAAAAAAACAAAATAAAAATAAATCTAGAGGTAATTGTCCTCCATGTCCTCCATGCGCTTAATATGAGTATCAAGGGTTATAAAAAAGATAGTCCCGACGTTAACAAACCATATAACGTTATTCAAGGAGGTAATATAACTATGAAAGGTGTAGAGTTTAAAGTACTTGGCACTGATGATAGAGGATATACTAAAGTTATGTATCCTGGCTACGATTATACGTTTCCTGGAGCGAAGTATGTTATTGAAAAGAAAATGTAATGACGGATAAAAAAAGAAAAAAGTTTAAAGACACTAAAGTCGGTCAATTTTTATTAGGTAAATCAGGTCTTGTAAAAGCCATAGGAGACGTGATGCCAGATAAAGGTTTGCTAGGTATAGTTAAAAACTTAATAAATAATGATCCTGAATTACCACAACAAGATAAAGAAGTAGCTTTAGCTTTATTGAAACAAGATATAGTAGAAGCACAAGAAATAAGTAAGCGCTGGGAAAGCGACATGACGTCAGATTCCTGGCTTAGTAAAAATACTAGACCAATGACTTTAATATTTTTAACTGTATCTTTAATAGTATTTATACTATTAGATAGTTTTAATATAGAGTTTGGAATAGACTCAGGCTGGATAGATTTATTAAAATCACTTTTAATAACTGTGTATGTAGCTTACTTTGGTTCGCGTGGAGCGGAAAAGTTTAAAAGTATAGGTAATAATAAATAATAGAGTAACTAATTAAATTTAATAAAATGGCAAAAATAAAAAAAGCAGAACTAGAAAAAGTTGTAAAACAACAAGAAACATTAAAAGAATTCTTAGTAGGAGTCGGTGGTTTAGAATCTCAAAAACACTCATTGCTACACAGAATAGGTGCTTTAAATGAAGAGATCGAAAACACTAAAAAAGAATTAGAAGAAGAATATGGTGCTGTAAATATAAATCTAGAAGACGGCACTTATACTGCGATCGAAAAAGAAGATGGAAAGTAAAATTAGAAAAATCAGCATAGGCTCTGATTACAAGAACGATGCAATGCATTATTCTGTGGGTCAAGAAGTTTATGGTGGTCATACTATATCTGATATATTACTAGACGAAGATAATTCTTATAATATTTACATAAAGAAAAACAACGAGGTATTGCCATGGAAAAAGTTTAATTCTAACATGGCTATATCCGTTGAATATGATTTACAATATTAATGAAAGCTGTTTGGAATTTTCTAGTAAAACCTATAGATAATAGGTATGATAATTCTATAAAAATAAACGATAAAAATTTAATACTAAATACTAGTATTGAAAAATTTAAGTTTATAAGTAATAGAGCTATTATAGTTAAAACACCTAAAGCTTTTAACACTATTTTAAAAGAAGGTGATGAAATAGTAATACACCATAATGTTTTTAGAAGATATTATAATCAAAGAGGTAAAGCGGTTGATAGCAGTAAAAAATTTATAGATGATTTATTTTTTTGTCAACCTGATCAAATATATTTATATAAAACAAATAATAAATGGAAATCATTTGGTGATAGATGTTTTGTAGCGCCTATAAAAAATAAAGATCCTCTAACGCTAGATAAAGAGCAAAAGAATATTGGTATACTAAAATATGGTAATAAGCTCTTAGAAGCAAGGGGAATAAGCGAGAGAGACCTTATAGGGTTTCCTAGTATGAGAGAGTTTGAGTTTATAATAGATAACACGCGTCTTTATTGTCTACATATAGACGACATTTTAATTAAATATGAATACAAAGGAAACGAAGAAGAATATAATCCAAGCTGGGCAAAGAGCAGTTGAGGAATTAATAAAGGTAGCTAAAGAACCTATTGTAGATTCGGACGACGATATATCTGCTGATCGTTTAAAAAACGCAGCGGCAACAAAAAAATTAGCTATATTTGATGCGTTTGAAATACTTCAACGTATACAAGAGGAGGAAAATATGTTAAATGAAAAACCTAAAAAAACAAATGAAAAAGTTTTTAAAGGTTTTGCAGAAGGTAGGTCTACATAATGTATAATCAAGAGTTATATAAAATTTTAAAAGACCACGTTAAACCTCATATTCTTACTAAATTAAACAAAGGTAAGAAATGGGAGTATGGTTATAACGAAGAACACGATATTGTAGTTATAAGTAAAAATGGCCAAATAGGTGATATATACGAAATACAAAATTTAAAAATAGCACTACCTAAGAAGTCAGACGTTATTAAGTTTGAATCTGGCAAATGGACAAGAACAAACATACCTGAAGAATTAAAAAGAATAAAAACAAGATTTGATTGGGAGGAATATCCTATTGAATTTAAAGAACATTGGTATGATTACATTGATAAAGAGTTTACAAGGCGTGAAGAAGGGTTTTGGTTCTATAATAAAAATTTGGCTACTTACATTACTGGTACTCATTATATGTACTTGCAGTGGTCCAAAATTGATGTTGGGAAGCCAGACTTTAGGGAAG
>JAAHTH010001969.1_pt1 | contig 16635 bp, 21 predicted proteins | sample 6116091 | NCBI WGS metagenome assembly JAAHTH01 (sample SAMN13939990, study PRJNA603662) | sponge metagenome | isolation source: marine sponge | host: Mycale hentscheli | place: New Zealand | collected 2006 | reverse complement strand
CCGCCTCCCTCTTCGTCTCCCCCCCCCCCCCCCCCGGGCCCCCTCCCGAACCATCATTTGCTTAGTAGTAACATAACTAGTATTCCAATTACTTATATATCCATATAGTGCTGAAGCATAATAAAACATAAATTGCAGATTAGTAACATTACTAGTATTCCAACTGTTAAGTGATGGAGTGAATTTATAAGCTCCCGCGAACATACTCTGCATATTATTCACACCAGAAACATTCCAATTACTTAAATCCTGGTTAAATTTACTAGCACCTTGGAACATACCATTCATATTGGCAGAATTTCCACCAGACGTATTAATATTCCATTTAGAAATATCTATATTAAAATTTTGAACAGCTGAATTATATTTGGTATGATTATCGGTTCCCTCCGGATAAGGATTACCTCCCATCTGACCAGAGACCGTATTCACCGGTAGACTGGAAAATAAAAAAGATAGATTAGGGTTAGAATTAAGATTTATATCCCAGTCTTCAATAGGTCCATAATATATCTCTTCGGTTTTACGTATAAACCATTTATGAGTGCCATTTGTATCTAACCACAACTGAACAAGTTGCGCCAAAAGAGTATCAGAATCAATTACATCCGAATCCCAAGCACCCGCTCTCAAGAAGGCATTCGCATTTCTATTAGGAGCGTTTGCGCTGAATACAGCATTAGCCATACTCTGTATAACAAACTCTCTACCAGCGGTACTATATCTAACATAATTAGTCCATTTTTCAACAGTTGTTTGGCTTTGTGATGTATTACATCCAGTAAATAATAAATTACTTGGATCAATAATAACATCTTTAGTATAAGTTAAATCATTATAAGAAGATTCCAGAAAAAGTGCATTATTGCATATATCAGGTGCTTGAACGACCTCACCGGTCGCTACATAGTCGCCGGTATTATAACTTACATCTTGCAATAAGATTTTACCACTTAAGTCAGTAGCATCAAAAACAGTAAGTGCTGAATGAGACGTAGAACCGTTAAAACTCAAATCACCACATGTGTGATCACATCCATGTTGTCCAAGAATAAAGCTCTCTCGTATTTCATAGTCGCTATAGCTTTTAAGAACAGCTCCTTCTGCTCCTCCCAAGCAATAATTAATAGTTCCCGGTTTATTAGAAATTTTCTGACATACCTGCTTAGCAACATTTTGTTTAATATTATTATAAATAGCTTTCCCCTTTAAAAGCTTGGTTCTGTCGGACGAGTTTAATTGTGGTTGTATACTATTGAATGGTCCAGGCATTCTATATATATATATTATATAATTGAAATAATAATTTCCAAACTTAAATAAATAGTAATGTTTAGTTGCTGTGTTCCAAGAAAACACTCTAAAAAAGAGGATTCGGATAATTTTACAAACTTATCTGCTGCAAACTGGGAAAATACGATTCCTTTCGTTCCACCTGTCTCCGGTGGTTATGTAATTAAAGTATATGATGGAGATACTATCACAATAGCTAGCAAGCTACCATATGATGCTTCACCACTATTCAGATTTTCAGTAAGATTAAATGGAATAGATACCCCAGAAATAAGGGGAAAAGATGAAAATGAAAAAAGTATTGCAAAAAAGGCTCGCGATGATTTAAGTAACCTCATTCTCAAAAAAGAGGTTACTCTAAAAAATGTGACAACAGAAAAATATGGTCGCATCCTAGCTGAAGTGTATTTAGGAGATACACATTTAAATCAGTGGATGATTGATAAGAGATATGCAGTAGCATATGATGGCGGCACAAAAAAATCCCCACCCAACTGGGTAAAATATCATGAGGATAAAACTATAACAATTTAGTCATAATAACCAGTAGCTTCAAGATGACGTAGATACTGATCACGAGATACTATAATACTACGATTCATTTGGGAAGATGACAGCATGTATCTAGCGAATGTTGGAAACTTGCCAGATGCATACACCTTTCTACCTTCATATAATATATATTCAGGCCATGTAAAACTAGGAGAATTATCTCTCTTTTTTTCCTTTTCACGAGACAATTGTTTTTGCTGAGCGTGGCTAGGCATATTATATTAAGTTATAAAATATCTTTATGTGCTTTTATCATATTGTAATATGAATGATAATGTAAACGACCAATCCATATTATTAAGATCAATTACTTGGCCATATTCATCCAAGAATTGAATATGTAGTCTTTGAATATCCACAGGACCAAAATATGTTCGCGTAGTAACAGTTCCTAGAACGCTGGTACTGACATATGACCCTGACGATTGCAATTGTGCAAGTGATACCTTAGACATAACATTAGCATTTGTATATAAACTATTGCTAAATGCTTGTGTATAAACCTGATTGACATTATTGTTAAAGTCGTTAACTGTTATATATCCATAAGAAGGTCCTTTAACTTGTGGAATGCCTTCAGATATAAACAAATTGGCATTATTTAAAGCATTGTTAGTATTGTCCCATCGGATTGCAAACTTAGCTATATCACAATTAGTCTTAGGACCAAGATATTCTGCATTTCTAAATCCAAGAATCCATCCAGCCTTTTGTTGAATGGGCGTTAAATAGTCAGATTGAAAATCTTTGTCAACATTAAACCGCAATCCAGAAAGTCTAAACGTCGGGGGTATGTAGCTATTAGGGGCTTTACTTTCATCTAGAACACTCTGCTCAATAAAATATGATTTCCCACTAGCTTTGTCTATACCATAAATAATTCTGGGAATATTGGATTGAGCTTGTAAGGCAATCATCATAGCCTTATTTACAGCATCAACAATATTTGGTAAACCGGCAACATCACCTTCAAATGGTGATGTGTAATTACCATCAGGTATAGTAACATTCACCGTTTTATATATAGAACCAGCCGTAGGAGGGGAGGTGTTAACGGCAGAGATCTCGTCGCAAGAGGAGGCATCAATTGCGTTCGACCCGCTACCCCACACCTGTGTTCCAGCAGAGACATCTACAACATCAATACTAAATTTATTATTACCCCTACTTTCAGATATGGCATACCATGAAATAGGCATAATAGCATCTTGAATAGACATTTGTATAACTCTTTCTAATTTCATAGGCAATGTAATTTGTAAATCGGTGCTAATTGTAGTGTAATAATTATCCCTGAATTGTGTATCAATATTAACAAGTTTGGTAATAGTATGTGTATTAATAGGATTAATAGTTCCAATCGGTGCAATAGGTTCATCAACGGTTCTTCCCATATTTCTTTTAAATGGAATAACATCACCAGTAACAGAGTATCTGCTTTGAACAGATCCATCACCTAAATGTTTGGAATTAAGTTCAGGATTGTTATTGAAATCAATATTGGTTGTAGTGTTATTATTATCATTAGATTTTGCTTTAGACAACTGATCTTGTGAGCTCTTCAAAAATTTAACAATTTCTTCTGTTTTAACAGGACCTAAAGTATTATTATCAGAAACTTGCCTAATAAGTTCTTGAACATTATTCTGTAAATCTAATTCAGAATAAGGATACTGTAATCCCAAAATACCTTCAAGATCTTTATTGTTATAATTACTAATTTTTAAATCAAAGTTTGTAAAACCAGCCATTTATATATTGTAATGACTTATTTTTATTATGTAATAACAAAAATTATGAGAGATATTAATATTTAAAATATAATTAAAATATTAATTATGGATAATTTATTTAAATCATGGAACAAGTATAAATATTTAACAATTGATGAAAACAAAAAAAGCAATATTTATACCTCATTACGAGACATATCAAAGAATATAAATGTGGATTATTCTACAATATCAAAAAAACTAAAAGAAGATTCAGACAACTGTGTCTGCACCTCAAAAAAGACAAAAAAATGTTATTTGATAAAGAAAATTAACTGATTAACCAAATGGACAACAATCCTTTTTTTTATCTTTAGAATCATCAAGATCAATTTCAAGAGAATTAGAATTAGAACTATTTTTTTTTATACCTCTGCAACTTGATGTAGTAAGCGCTAAATGATAAATAGTAGTCAAAAATGTTTCCATGATATTATCTAATGACGTAGGATTTAACGCATTAGTTTCAACAAAAAATAATCCATGTCTACTAGCAAATGTTAATCCCTCTTGAGTATCAACTCTTCGCTTGCCTTCAAGATCTTGTTTAGTTCCTATTAATAAAATAGGATGTTTATGATCTCTACAAATATTATGCTTTCTAGTCTCAGCTAACCAATATTCTAAATTATTAAACGACCTACGGTTTGTAATATCATAAACTAATAATACACCGCATATATCCTTATAATAATTTGATATTATAGACCTGTATTTTTCCTGTCCAGCCGTATCCCAACAAATCAGTTTGATTCGCTTACCATTAGCTAATGATATAATGCGTGTAGCAAAATCTATACCAAGTGTAGGACTATTAGTAATAATAATTTTCTCTAATCTAATATACGAATTGGCTATTGTAGTTTTACCAGTGCATGTATCGCCAATCAAAATAAATTTGAATGTGTAATCATAATCATTGTGGCTCATATTATACTATCTGATAAAATTAATCTGCTATTCCGCATTTTTCACAATAATGAGGAGTATGGCTATCAACATACTCGCCATAATCTCTTACCCATTTATGTTCACATTTATTAGTTATCATCCGATTTACAACATCTAATAAAAATTTGTTTTTATAAATATCGCGCGAAATAGGATGAGTTTTTTCAATAATAAACTCTCTAATTTCATGTAATTTTTGAGGATTATTTACATAACTGTTTAAAGTCAACATAGCGGTATTTTTATCGCTTAAATCTATAATTTCGTTATCTTCATCTATTAGCATTATAGCCATGATACTATAATTATATAAATCTATAATTGTATCTGCTTGACTTTCACTTTCAATATTAATATTGTTATTATCAGAAAGAGAGAAAATCCTTTGAAATTTATCTCCCATTCGCATTAAGACACCAGGTATACCATACAATGCAAATGCATCACCATAATCAGCATTTTTTCGCTTAAATAACTCCAGCGCAGAATCCTTAAAATTAGTAATATCGTCTAATATAATTTCATCATTTTTAATAGTAAATAAAAGCGTCGTATATAATTGCACGTCCTGTAAAATTACACGTAGTGATGCAGGACTAATAATTTTAATCTCATCTCTTTTGACTAAAACGTTTTTTTTTATATTTTCATGAATGGTTTTCAATGTATCAATACATACATGATCAATATCTAATTGTTCAATTCGCGTAGTAAAATTAATTTCATTTTGAATATGTTGAAAAGAATGAGCGCGAGACATTAATAATAACAATAAATAAAATTTTATATGGATTTATTTATTGTTATTTAAGTTTTATAATACTGTTTGCGCCAAATAGCTCTAGATCCGAAGCTACCAACACCACCAATTTGAGAATGAGGTTTGTAGTAATAATTATGATTATGTGTAAAGGGTCTAGTGAATTGTAAAAAACCCTTTGGTTGAACACCGCCGCCACCACCACATTTACCACAGCTTTTTTGTGAAAGAACGAAAAAAGTCATTATATAATAACAATATATAATTATCTTGCTCCGCCACATGATCCACAAGGTTTTCTTGGACCAATAAATGGTGCAATTATACTTTGATTAAAGAGTTGTTTTTTAAGAGGTTGGATTTGCATACCTCTACCAGATTGATTATTTGTAGAAGCCCGCGAAGAGTAAAAGTTATAACTTCTACCTGAATTAAAACACATTTTCATAGTCATTATATATTATATAAATACATTATTTGATTTGAGAAAAGACCAGATTGGGGTTAAAGAAACTGCTAAACTCATAAATAGCATTATTATTCATTGGTTGTATGCTGATTGTTTCGTTAGTAACATTTTTTAAATTTCTAATGCGTATATCTATAACATACATATTTTGTAATTTTGTCGGATCGCTGACACGTTCCGAAGAAAAATAACCAAAATGAATATTCTTGTCAAAATTCTTACTAGTTATATCAACAGTAAGACCTTCATCATACACTAATATCCATGACACATATATGGATATATTTTCTTCTGTGACGTTTATCACATCATTGATATAAACAAGCGATATTCGGTCGGGAACAGAATGCCATGCAGTCCCGATGGTTTGCACTGTTTGAGGCTGTCTGGATGACACCTGTGTAGCAGGGACCGTTATTGACCTTACCTGCGAGAGATTTAAAAAATGAATACCATCCTTGAGCGTTTGAAATAACGGATTAGTAATACTAATAACCAAAGACGCATTTTTGTTAGTATCAAAACCATGTTCAGCTCGTAATTTTAAAGCTCGTCGGTTAGACGTACTAACACCTCCAACGTTCGCGCCTGATATATATCTATTTCTTAAACTAGTAGAAACGGTCATATTGACCTGGGGTAATCTTCTAACACCACCACCAATAACTCTATTTGGTAAACTCATCTTATATATAAATGATATAATTTATATATAAATATTACTTCTGACATCCATTAAATATTGTAGGTGATGGCGGATTATCGCAATTAGAAATCTTCGTATTAGTTGTGTAATATTCGCCTTCGGCGAGATATTTATTAGTTTGAGCACCAGTTTGGGCTAAACAATTGCGCTGTCTGTATGGAATATTCTCTCCTGAAGTGATGGTAACAGGAACAGTCTTGGTGTAACTAGCACAAGGGATCCTCTTTGTTCCTGTAAAGTTAAGTGTTCTATTATTGCAACCACCGACTTTTGCTGCGTATGGCAAGCCGTTGCCACTAATATCTGAAGTTTTGTGCAAGGCAGCCTCAGTCTTGACTTGTTCAATATACAAACCTTGGCTAGAATTGAGTGGATAGTTGTCGCCAGGTTTAACAACCCATCCTTTTCCACTCATCATATTAGAACTAAACCATTTATATTTTTTGTCAAGCATTCCCCTAGTAGAGAGAACACTTGGTTTAATATAGTTATTATTATTTGCAGAGCAACTACCGGAGTTATGAATATCTCTCCTATAAGTTCCGCAACAGGTTCCATGACCCATTGGTTCTGGTCCCCTAAATGGTGTTCTAGTAACTGATTTTCCTAAGTTAGTAGGTCCTACGGCACCTACATTCCTGAATCCGCCATTCAAGGAAAACCCCCCTGATGCTTTGACAAATGATGGTGTTAGTTTACCATATGGACCTTGGACCATCCATGTCTGCTCAGGACTTCTCCCTGATAGATTCAACTTAGCTATTGATTTTTTTTTAAACGTATGAAGAGACATATTGTATATATATAATAAACATTAATATTTAAAATTCAGCTCAACATGTTTGATAGCATAATTATCCCATTTATCAGTATGACGATACTGTCTGATAATAAAAAACTTAGCTTGCGATAAATCAATGCCAAAGTCCGCCGCCCCGATTGTAGTTTCTGTAAACACATTTGAAGGATATATATTCACCGATATAGATGACCATGCGTTCAAAGTTGGATCTGCAAGAGCGGTAGCGATCTCAGCTGGAGTTGGATCTCTCTTTGTTTTCCATAATGCAAATTCTTGTCCCATAGCCAGATTATTATGATCAAAGAACTGAACATATAAACTTTCTGTATTTCTATAATCACCGAGCGGGCCTTCAGTTGGTAGTCCAGTCTGATTCGGATCGTCAGAATTGAAAGCATGCATATCAGGACGATCACCGCCATTATTATTATTTCCAGCAATCCATGTTATTTTCATATCAATAAGTTGATTCCAATTTTTGAGAAGTTCAGCATCGCTAGTAGGCTGTAATTGTCCACCAGGATACATTTCTTGAGGATTTATCACCATCTCGCCGACACTCTTAGATCGTAGATAACGGCCTTTTTTACCCCAATCACTCTGTGGAACAATAGCAGCATTAGGCGTTACATGTAAAGTGCTAGGACATTGATCACCAGTATCTGTGAATGCAGCATAATACGGTGTAGGATTTGGTTCCGCATTAGACTTGAATCCAATAATTCCACCAGGATAGGATAATCCATATGGATTGAAATAAGGACCAGATAATGTAACACCTGTTATGCCATTAGTGCCACCAGAATTTGGATTCGCTTCTCCTGAACCCGATGGCATTATCAAAACGTGATGGTGCAACGATTCATCAGCAAATATACGATTATCTCCTCCAGGAACAAAATTAGTAATAACGTTAATTGGTGGATTGCAATCACAAAGTGTTTCGTTATTACCGGTTGTTAAATACTTATTCATCTGATTGCCTGTGCGAGAAATTAAAGGTTTTTTAATTCTTTGCAAATAAACATGAGATGATAAACTTTGTCTTGGTAGCTCAACTGTCGTAACTTCAGAGACTTGTTTACTTTCAATATATTGAGATTGAGAGAAATTATCAGGAATATTACTATCAGGTTTTACAATATTACCCTTTCCTTCTAACCATTTATTTTTTTTAGCCAGCATGCCTTTCGTAGAAAGGACACTCGGCTTGATATCATTACTATTGTTTGTGCAGCAACTCTTGGAAGTTTTCCCAAGATTTGTTTCACCTACATAGCCAATATTGCGTGTGCCACCATTAATAGAAAATCCACTAGCTAATGATGAAACCTCTTTATTGCTATTTCCAAATGGTCCTTGGTTCATCCATCTCTTAACAGGTGTTATATTTTGAGAGATTTTGTATTTACTAACCGTTTTACGCTTGGTAGCATTAATAGACATATAATATATATAATCATGTTATTAAAATATTATATTAAAATCAAAAATCTCTCTTTTAAATCCTTCTGAAGCGCTCGTTTAAAGAACCAGTAGAGAGTTGTTTGTAAAATAGGAAGTAATATTTCATCTATTTCGGTTTTATCTGTAATATTGGCTTTGAATAAACAGTAAATACCAAGGCATGCAACACTATAATATCCAGACTTGTATGATATCCGATAAGGAAGTGATCTAATAGAATGAAATTCAGGGGACTTAAAATCATCCTTTTTATATGGAGTATCAACAACTAATATACCATTTTTCTCTCTTTTAAAAACATCCGTATTGGCGATAATAAATGTTTCATTATCAATAACAATTATATCTTCAGGAGAAACAAATAAAAGACCAAATCCATTTTTTTCAAAAAATTTAATTTGTTTGATCATCATTTTCATAATATTTTCTACTATCTCATAAGATAATCCGTGTTTATGATGTGACATCAGTTGTGATAAAGACATTACTGATTTACTCTTAAATATGAGAGAAGACGAAGCACTTTTTGAAATGTTATTGACTATGCTTGTAAGATAAGATAAAAACAATGAATTAGATGATTCTAAAGTATAAGTATCATCATCATTTTTAATTACTTTATTACCCTTAGATGAAAAAATAATAGTCATTATGCATTAATCGCACATTATTTTTATATTTATGATTTCAAAAAATATAAAAATCAAAGGCCTTGAATATATTCAACATTATCAGAATATAAAACCCTCTTCAAATGTGGACATTCACTAAGTAATATATTATCTATGTATTCTCTCATAGTCTCATAACAATTAAAACTATGTAGCTCATCATTGTGGTATAGTTTAAACAGATTTGTATCGTAAAGAACATCAATTTTAGATATAATACAACATGTTGTTCCTGAAATTAATAACGCTGTGCATAATTTATCAAGATTTAACCAGTTTACTTTTCTTCTCCTTCCTGTCGTAACTCCATATTCCTTACCCAGATCACCAACTTTCATAAGATCAGGGTCATCTAGTAACGATTCTGGAAAATCAGGATCAATTCCTGAACGTGTATCATATATTTTTGCAGCGCCATAAATATCATTAATACATTGAATAGGAAAACCAAGACTACATGCACCATAAGGTAATGTATTGCTTGAAGTTACATATGGATAGTTACCATAATTAATATCTAACCAAAAACCTTGCGCTCCTTCACATAAGATTTTCCCGTGAAGTTTTTCATCCCAAATATAATTTTTAAAAAAATCTATATTTTGAGAATCGCCAACTCTATTACCTAAACGCGCATATTTATCCCTGTAGCAAGGAGCAATTCCCTTTGCAGTGCTACCTTGTGTTTGAACGTATTTTTTTTTATCTTCAATAATATGTTCTTCACTGACAACATGACATTTTGGAGAGATTTTTATAAGATCGGTATTAAATCCATTTTCTCTCAGATACGTGATTTCTTGAGTAAATGCATTTTTCTCAATTACACAATCAGGACCAATAATAGACAATACATTATAAAAAATACCACTTGGTATTAAATGAGTTTTGTATTTTTTCCCATATTTATAAATTGTATGTCCAGCATTATGCCCGCCTGCCCACCTGCAGACAAAGTCATAATTACCACTAGATGCAAGGTGCGAAACAATTTTTCCTTTGGCTTCATCGCCCCACGCTAGTCCGCAGCAAACATCTACTTTTAAAGATTGATTCCTTTTATAAGACTCCATATAGTATTTAATAAATGAAGTTTTAATTTATTTTTGTGTTGATTCATTAATCAAACTTTACAAATAAATAAAAATTAAAATAAATAAAAATTAAAATAAATAAAAATAAATAAAAATAAATAAAAATTAAAATAAATAAAAAACCAAAATATTAAAGCATAATATAATGCAAATAATATAATCTAACGAATCGTTACTTCTTTAAGTTTCCAAAACCAAGGAATACTATACATAAGATTAACCGGTAAATTATTTTTGAATCGTTGTCTAATTGTATTACTATTAGGATTATTATGCCATTTGTAATAATTAATAAATACATGTCTTTCACTTTTCTCAAGCTTGCCTTGTTGTATTTTAATGCTTTTTAGAATTCCAAGATTAAGTTTTTCAAAAACAGATTTAATATAGCTTTCATTGATTCCTTCTTCAATTCGCGGAATACAAATAGATGGATTATAAATCTCGTATGATGGTGTCGGCATTGTTATCTACTATTAATAGATAACAATAATTGATATCAATTTTTTAGGATGCAATCTCCTGTATTTAATCTATAATTCTTGAATTTTTTTAGCTGTTGCTGTTAGGAGATTATATAATATTATGTGTAATCTTTAAACTTTAATAAAATAGTATTAAAAAGAAGGAAATAATATAACTAACAATTTATATTGTAAGATGAATCAATCCAGATTTGCCTTCATGCAAAAACCGAAACAATCAACAAAACAATCAACAAAACAATCAACAAAACAATCAATAAAACATAAAAATAAAACGAAACAACAGCCGACTAATACTCGTTTTAAATCTGAGGACTTTTTGACAGTAAATAACGTTTTTAAATCAAAACCCGGTAGTAATAAGGATAAAGATAGAGATAGAGATAGAGATAAAGAAAAAGAAACAAAATCAGATAATAATAAGGCACCAAGAAGACATGATAGAGAAAGGAAACAAAAAATACAATTAAATATTTCAAGAAAACCAATAAAATTAGACGTAAGTAAAGTAAATTTTCCTGATCTATTACAACTCCAAACAAAAAAGCTTGAAATAAATATAAATCATGAGATAAATTACTCTGCTATTGTTAAAAAATCTGAACCAAAAGAGGAGGAAAAAATAAATACAGGAATGTTGAATATGAGAGATAAAGAAGCAGTAAATCAATGGGTCAGAAAATATAAAAATGAACGTAAATACAGTGAATATTTAGAAGAAGAAAAATTTTGTGATTTTAATTGGTGCAAATGGCAAGTTAATTATGAAAATGATAAAAAACAGCGGGAAATTGACGGTGAAAAATTCTATGAAGTGGTAGAGGAAGTAGAGTGTGATTATGATAGTGATGCAAGCAGTGAAGATGAATTATATGAAAGAGATATTTATGATAATTAATAAGTTTAAAATTACTGTAATTTTTATACAATTTTATTATGGATAGTGAAAATGAAGAGGATTTCTCTTGGATATTTGATTATGAACGATTAGAAGAAAAATACGAGACATTTTACAAACGCGATATAACCGCATTAGACATAAATTTTATTTATGTAGGACTAAATAATGAGATTTCTGCAATATCTACAAAACAATATGATTTTATAAAACCTAATGTTTTACCAAAAGATCATTTAATAAAATTAATAAAAGAAAATATGGTAAAAAATAATACAAATTATAAAATACTATCAGTGTTAAAATACAATATAGACATTATCTTTGAAGATTTACCTTATATGTTAAATAGGCCAAAAGACTACCCATTTTTAACGTCAATAAGCACATTAGAAGATATACATTTTAAACCCACAATAGACATGTTTTCAGAAATTAATACAGTATATATAGTTTATTATGAAAAAGATAAAACAATTCAAAATAAAAGCAATACCAAGAAGATTATATTTAAGCATCCTTCTAAACCTAACCTTAAAAAGACTAAGCGAAAATAGCTTAAAGAATTTGAACTAAGGTATGTTAAACATGTCCGCTCTTGGCAACGCTCTTGACTCGCACACCCCACGCAATGTCGGCTGGAACGGCACTGCACAACACGCATGGTCGCACGATGAAAAAGAACATATTGTTCAATTTTTTTCTCAAGTAACTCGGACAGACAAAAAAACAGTCCGGAACGTAATGGCAAGTCGTCTTGAAAATCTTCTGAAGACAATTTCGTGTCATCCTGAGAAAAGTTATACTGAATCCGGTTCTACTGATAATCTTCTTACAGTTCTTTATCAAATGATTGGACATACTCGCGATATTGTTTCCGGAAAAGGCGAATATGAACTCTCTTATATGATGATTCATATCTGGAACAAGTTCTACCCAGATCTCGCCAAACAAGCCCTTAAGGAGTTTGTAATTTCTCACGATGGCAGTCATCCTTATGGCTCATGGAAAGATTTGAAGTATATGTGTGGTTATTGTAACGAGGTTGACGGTAATGATAAGAACACCCTTATTAAGTTTAGCTGCGATCTCATTCTTTCACAATTGGCACATGATATTGAAGCTCTTAATGCAGGCGAAATCAAGAAGATCTCGCTTTGTGCTCGCTGGGCACCTCGTGAAAAGACTCATTTCAGTTGGCTCTTTAAGACTCTTGCTGAGATCAAATATAGTCATTGGTTGGAAACGGCAAAGACAGTTGAAAAACGCAATGCAGCACGCCGTAAGGCCTATATGGAATTGAGAACTGATCTTGCTCGTTTGAACAAGGCACTTGATACTACCCAGATCAAGCAGTGTTCTAAGGAATACTCTCAGATTAACATTAAGGGTGTTACTGCTCTTACACTTCGTCGTCAGAACAAAGCTCTTCGCAATGTAGACAAGTCTGGTAATAGGCGCTCAAGTGATCCTGATCGCATCAAGTGTGCAGAAAATTTCACTGAATTTATGACCAAGGCTGTAAAAGGCGAGGCCGTTGTCAAAGGCAAACGTGTATCTCTTATTGAGTTTGTAAAAGATGCTATTAATACCAATGATCAGGGAGACAAAGATGTCTTGAATCTTCAGTGGCAGGACAATTCCAAGATTAACAGTAAGCTTAAAAATGTTATTGCTATGGTGGATACATCTGGTTCCATGACCATGAATAATTCTGTTCCTCTTCACTCTGCTATTGGTCTTGGATGCCGCATTGCTGAGAAGTCTACTGTTGGTCGTCGTGTCATGACTTTCAGTGCCAGGCCTTCGTGGGTAAACCTGGAGTATGAGAAAAACTTCACAGACATGGTTGCCAAAATTCAGACTGGTGATTGGGGTATGAACACGAACTTTCAAGCAGCACTGCGACTCATTCTTGATGTTATTGTCCAAAACCGTCTTTCGGTTGAAGACGTAGAAAATATGGTTCTTGTTATCCTATCCGACATGCAGATTGATTCTGCAGAAAGATCGGAGACAAAGACTATGTTTGAGTATATTGAGGAGGAGTATCGTGCAGCTGGCCGGCTCATACATGCTAGACCATATTCTCTTCCACATATTGTCTTTTGGAATCTTAACACGACTTCTGGAACACCAGTATTGTCTTCTACTAAAAACACTTCTATGATGTCTGGGTCATCTCCGGCCATGCTGGAGCAATTCTGCCAAAATGGCGTTGATGCTCTTAAGGAGTTCACACCTTGGAAGAGCATGCTTGATCAGCTGAACAATGCTCGTTATGAAATTCTTAAGAATCATGCAACCAACTTTGTTGTATATGATAAGGTATAAAATATATAATACATAATATATAATACATAATACATAATACAAATGTTATAATACAATAAAATTTATAAAACACATAATTCAAAAACTTAAAAACAAAACATTAAATAAAGATAATAAAAAAAATCTATTATCTTTATTATATGCAGACTAATAATACTAATAATGAACAGTTTACAAATGCTATGATAGATCTAATAGATAACATGATACATTCAAATAGGCTCATACGTGATATAAATATGGTACCATTTCCTGAATCAAATATTAATGCATTTGGAAATTCTATTGGATTAAATAATATATTACAACGTAGCATAGAAGATGCAAAACCAGTATATAAAAATGTCATATCTGATGATGGTAAAGAAAAATTAGATAATTTAATTTATTCAACTGACTTGAAGTTATATGACTTATCTTGTAATATTTGTCCTATTACGCAAGAAGAATTTAAAGATGGGGATGAAATAATTAAATTACCATGTGGTCACTATTTCAATAAAATAAGTATTTTAGAATGGTTGGAAAATAGCAAAGCAGAATGTCCTGTTTGTCGCCACGCTTTGCCATCTAAAGAAATTAAAATAATGGAAAAAAATTCAGAAACTAGCACTCCAGATGTTTCCGATGACGATGAAGATGATGACGTAGATGCAGATGTTGAAGAAGAAAATGATTTATCGCAAAATCTAATATATACACGAATATTAAGAAGATATGTTGCACCACCACCAGGTGTTTTTATGAACAATAATATTACACGTAATTATCTATCGCGAAATATACAATATATGCACAACGATGAAGATGATTTAGAACTACAAACTATACTTTTTCAAAGTTTATCTGCCAGTCAAGATGTGAGTGGTAATTAAAGATCATCAATATTCAGTTCCTCGTCATCATCGTCATCCTTAAGCCAGTCAAGTGACTCTGCTGTTCCTCCTTCAGCGTGTGCTGCATCCAACATATCATATAGATTTTGTGTGTTTTCATCAACCATTTCAATATCAGCACCGTCGTCTTTATCTACTGGATTTGATGATGCACTCGTAAGTGGTTTCCAATCAATATCTACTGATGATTTCAAATAATCAACATCGCCTGGATTGTATACCTCAAGTAGATCACATGTTTCCTTTGCATCTGAGTGTTTTACTTCCCATAAACGCAAACCAACCAAAACCCAACTATTAGTTGAGATCCTGTTGTCTCGGGCATTACGACCCTTAAACTTGCTTCTAATTATCATAATACGGTTTTTACCGTCAATACATCTGACATCGCAACGCTGTCCATAGATTTTTGTCACAATTGCGTAGATCTCGCCTTCTTCACGTGCTTGACGAACACCTCCGCTATTTCCACCGGATTGATATTTACGTGCTACCTTCTTGCCCTTGTTTCCGCCTCCAGTGTTCTTAACCATAATTGATTATATTCTATTCAAATATATTTAAATCAATTTTATTTAGTAAAAAAATGTTCGTTTAATATATAATGACTAGAACTATGCCTGAGATTGTGAAGGAACTTCACAAAAAGCACCCTAACATGCCTATGCCTCAAGTATTCAAGAAAGCTGGTGAAGTATATCGCGCCCAGCCTGGTGTACCTGCCAAGAAGGCCACAAAGAAGGCCAAGGGAAAGAAAAGAGGACAGAAAAGTGGTACAAAAACGCCCAAGAGGGGAAATAAGGGGGAGGGGGGGGGGGGGGGGGGGGGGGGGGGGGGGGGGGATACAGTGAAGGGTGCTGCATCGGCTGCTGTAGGCACAGTGGCGGGCAAGCCTGCTGCTAAGCCAGCTGGTGCTCAATCTGCTGCTGTTCCTGCTAAGCCTGCTGCTGCGCCAGCTGCTGTTCTTCCTGCTGCTCCTGCTGCTCCTGCTCCTAGTGGCGGCCAAAGAGGCGGTCGCCGCCACAAACGCAGGGGCTCACGTAAGACCAAAAAACATCACAAAAAATCTGGCAAAAAACGTGCAAGAAAGTCTAAGCGCCGTTCTCGCAGACACTAATTTATTTAGCAAATATCAGGATAATATTAAAATATAAGCAATATATTGCGTTCTCAAAATATTTTAATATTTAGGTAATTATTTTCTCCAGATAGTATATAATGTCCAACGGAGGTCGTAGAGGTACTCGCCATAGGAGCCGCAAGAGGCGCCGCGGTGGCAATAACAATAACAAGCATGGTGGCACCAGGGGTGGCAACAACAACAACAACAACAACAACAACAACAACAACAACAGACGCAAGAGCAAGCGTCGTTCTCACCGCCGCAAGCACCGCAGCCGCAAGCACTAAGTTGTTTAATTTATAATAACTAGAATTATAAAAATTAGAATTATAAATATTATTCTATTTTTTATCAGGTTTTTT
>JAAHTH010001968.1_pt1 | contig 16638 bp, 16 predicted proteins | sample 6116091 | NCBI WGS metagenome assembly JAAHTH01 (sample SAMN13939990, study PRJNA603662) | sponge metagenome | isolation source: marine sponge | host: Mycale hentscheli | place: New Zealand | collected 2006 | reverse complement strand
TAATAAGAGGTACGTTATATTTTTCACTCAAAAGCCACATATCTAATATAGTTAAACCATAATAATCACTTGCAATAAGATCCTCAATTGATGCTTGTTTTTTTCTCAAAATAATTGCTAATTCTTTCATACCATATTGAGTCCAATAGTCAGCAATGTTTTGAGCAAATTTTTCTAATAAAGGTGCATATAGCTCACTTAGAGCATTGCGAATGCCATTCATAGTAATGTCCACATTCATATCTTCCATGATGTCAATAAATACTTGAAAACTACACTTTGGCGAACTTTCAAAGTAAAATAACTCTTTGAAATCCAATGGTAAAATATCCTTTATATTTCCAAAAATGCTTTTCTTTTTTGGAATACATATTGAATCTTTTAAAATTACCTCTTCAATATCTTGTTGCATTTGTTCGACATCTTCGTAAGAATCAGAATATGGTTGAGATATATAGGGCTCGGCATAGTCATAGCTAATGTATTTTACATAAGAGTTGCGTATTTCGGGTACCAAATCTTCAAAGTAATCACTTGTGATGAGAGATTGTAATAAAATAATTTCATTTTCATGCAAATTGTATTTTAAATCATTAAATGATAAATACATTTTTGGTTCAAAAATAAATAATTTGATTCTATTATAACGAATTAACTCATCTGCTAATTTACCAAAATATATGTCTTCATTTAATTGATTATTTAATAAATTATTTATGGGCAACATTAATTTACAAGAATCTTCTTCATAACGACAATAAGGTCTATCATCGCACAAATCTTTGCTCGTATTCAAACAGCTAAATATTTCATCAAAGTCCATATTCTCGAAGGATACGAAGATAACATTATTATCCATAAGTTGATGGAGCAATTCAATGATACGTTCTAACTTGTAAGTATATAATACACCTTGGGAGTTGGCAATGGATTCAATAGATTTACGAATACTCAAATAGCTGTAGTTGTTTAATAAGCTTCGCAACGTATTGCGGAAAGCATTGTAAAACCCGCTTTCTAATCTGATCTTTTTGACATAGAGTTCCCTTTCCGTATCTTTTGCACTACTTAATTGCGTTTTTTCATTTGCTTTGGTATATGATGAACTATAAACAATTTTTAATCCATCATCTTGAAACAAATCTTGCTCAGGGGCAATCAAATCGATAAATTGATTTGTTTCAGTCAAAATACCTACAATCATTTCATCTTCAATAATTTTTGAGTGGGGTTTACATAATATAACACCGCCACTCTCTTTTGAAACACGTGTAAGAAATTCCGTCGTATCTAAATAATTTGACCATAAGCTATCGTCATTAAAATATACTGATTCTAAATTCGTTTCTCGTAAATGACCTGATGGCAACGTCGGAACCAATCCTTCAATATCTTCTTTCTTACAATACAACCCAACCACTTTATTATGAAAATTTAACACTTGTTTCAATACCTTGTAATCTTGCTTTTCCAATTCTTCTTTTATGATTGACGCTTCCACATTTGTTTTAAATAAATAAGCTTCTGGAATACTATTCAAGGGAGCACACATTGTTTTAAACATGGGCTCAAATTCTCGAAGTGCATTATTGATTCCTGGGAGATTTTCAGAAATCCCATAGGTAAATAAACGCTCATAACTTCTCTGTGTTTTATTACCTTCACGTGAGTCTTCTATAATATATAGTGGTTCATAATATTCGTATTTTTTAACTAAGAATAATGTGGGTTTCTTAAGATCAAAGAGAGCATGACTATAATGATTGGTAGGACACAAAACACTAATATTATTTGTCGAATCATCTGACGGTATATCCATAATCACAATATTTAATCCATTAAAAAACAGTTTTGGATGAGGTGTGCAAATAATATCCCACATATACATGTAGTCTAATGGCGAATCAGGATTATCTAAATAATCTAAGAAATTATTGTACGCATTAACAATGCGTATTAAGGCATCTTTTTGATAAGAATTGTCTAAATTGGTACGTTGATAAATCGCAGATTTGGGATATTCATTGAATCTGACTTCTTTATTAGGATTATAAAAACTATTTACTAAACTACCATTTTGATATGTGGTAAAAGAATCTATGGATAAAATATTTTTTTTGATATAGTTAATAAAACCTTCGATGGATAATAATTCATTGTTATTATAATCAATAAATATATCGGCAATACAAGCTATAAACGAGCGTGTTTTACTGGATTCGACGCCATAGCGCAAGATGCAACGTGTATTAGGCTTCAAATTGGTATTTTTGGCATTAATATAACATGTTTTATTATCAAAATTCAAAAAACGTTGAATGGGTTGAGGCATATAACCAATGCGACCAGGTTCAAGAGGAAATTTTTCTGGTCCTTTTACATATTCATCAATTTCTGGTTTTCTCTCTATAATCTCTCTTTGTGTGTTTATTTCTTCTTGATCACTTGTCATTTTCTCTTTTGACATATTTGTTTCATTTAAACATTCAGCTTTGCGTTCAAGTTGTTTTGGTTTGTTCCATGTTTTGAAACAACAAGGAACACATAAGCCATCAGGGTGTATACCAGACTTTAAAAATCCTGGATTATAATTGACATAATTGCCGTCTTTATCTAAATGTTCTTTTCCATCGTTAAATTCGAAAATAAACTTGTCCTTTGGAACCTCAGTTGCTTTCGAGTCAATGACTTCTCCATATTTTCCCGAATCAACTTCTTCTTTAGTCAAACTGGTTTCATTTTTCATATCCCAATATCTTGGGCATATATACCAATATTGTTTGTCCGGCGAAGAGCCATATTTCAGAGCTTGATCGTATGAGCCAGGATGATCTTTATCAATGCGCTCTTTTTCTTTATTAGTTAAAATAACAGGTTGTCGACGTTTATTCCATTGACAACTACGAGAATAGGCGTTAAAATTGCCTTGTTGTGTGGATACATAGAGTTTTGGATCACGTTTTTCCAATTTTTTGAAAAAAGGATTTGGAAAAGTAAGAGACATTCCACTGACGTCCTTAATATTTTCTTCTGGCGATGCTTCGTTTTCAGAGACAGCAGTAGTGTCAACTTTTTCTGTAGGGAGAGCTTCATGTGATTCTTCGGTGCTTTGTATAACATCTACAGCCTCAGGTGATTCTTCGGTGCTTTGCATAACATCTATATCTACAGCCTCAGGTGATTCTTCATTGCTTTTTATAACATCTACATCTACAGGTGATTCTTCGGTGCTTTGCATAACATCTATATCTACAGCCTCAGGTGATTCTTCATTGCTTTTTATAACATCTACATCTACAGGTGATTCTTCGGTGCTTTGTATAATATCTATATCTACAGGTGATTCTTCATTGCTTTTTATAATATCTATATCTAAAGCCTCTGGTGATTCTTCATTATCTGAGTCTTGTACCAATTCAATACTTAATGGACTTGGACTACTATCATCACCACCAGACAACAATTCGTCATCACTTTCTTCATCACTGTCATCTTGCATCAACATATCCAATACATTGCCACTTTCTCCAGGTGTATTTTCCGCATTGTTGCCAAAAACTACATCTTGTGCAACAATCGACAATGGTTCATTTTCTAATAGTTGTTTTTCTGATGGTGCAATAATATCCTTAATTTCTTCAACTGCTCTATCTTGTCTTCCTGTACACAATTTTTTAATATCTTCATTAAAATTCAATGGTGGGTTTTGCGTAATTCGAATCAATGAATCTAAATAAACAGGTAATGTTTCGTAATATCGAATATTATTTATTCCGTCGACCTTTATGGTTATATTACTGCTAAATTGATCTTGGTTAATATTAATTAAAAACCCCGGATTTTCCTTTGCACGTAATCGTCTGTTTTTATTCATATTTTGCACCACTTGCACTCCATTTAAAAAATCTATAAGTTTCAATTTGGCTTCTTCTTCACTTAACTGAAAGTTTTCCATAAGTGCACTTAAAATGGTATCTTCATGTGTTTCTTTATTATACAAATCAGAAATAAATGATTGTATACTATCCATTTCATTGAAATTTGCTACGCGTTTATACCTCATTACAATGCCATCTTTCAAATTCCCCTTTTCAACATTAAAAACACTTGAAATACATCCTATAATTTTTCGCAGTTGTATTGTTTTACTAATTTCCAAATAACATATATAGTTCATATCAATAATTTCCACATTTGAGTCATATAAACTTTCAAAAAGTGTCATTTTATAACCACTCTGTTCAATATAATTTTTCACGGCGTTTAAAATCGGATTTACATTGTCTTTTATAATCGATTGTATTTGTGTCATGTCAAAGTTCTTCTTACTTTGTACATGTATATATACATTCGCATATGTGTCTAATTCGCATAAAATAATGACTTCATCTTCCCCAAATCGTTTTTTCATATACATAGTTACGCGACCACTAACAGGAGTAGCTTTGTTTATTTTCAACACATGGGTCTTGCTTAAAAACGGTACCTTACGTCCACCTTTAGCCGTTTCGGGTGCATATAATCGAAATATCGTCTCACGTTTTTTTGATACATTCAATTTTGTAAGAGGCATAGTTTCATTTGTACTAATTATTTTAAATACAACATCTAAGGGTATGAAAAATTCATTTTCCTGGTATAGAACGATTTGAGTACGAGTAATACCCTGATATATATAATTCACTGCATTTTTGTCTGACTCATACATATTATAAAATAAATCAACATTTTCCACGTTTTTGTCGAATTTTGCTCCAAGCATTTTTCGTGTATTTTTTACGAGCTACTCTTTTTGCTTTATAAGCATGGATGCATCGTAAATTTTATCTTCATGTAAATATGTATAATATAATTTTAGCATAATTGACTCATTAAGACTATTTTCAGATGCAAATTTTAGGACGTCTTCAGCAACACATACATAAATAGTATTATTTTGAATAAACCCTGCATTCATTATCAATGTTCTATTTGTTGTACTGACCAAGTTTTCTACACTTTTTGTTATAATATCATTAATATAGCGTGTATCAAATGGATTAACAAACATGGAATAAAGTGCATCACCTAATACTAATTTCATCCCCAATGGGTTTTTCTGCAAAGTATCTTTTCCATTTATATCTAATTGAAGTAAATCATTATAATCAATAAGATTGCTATCCATAGGGAAACTATATGCAGCGTTCATATTGCAATTGATCATGTATTGTTGTAATGCAGCAGTAGAAATGTCCATTTTTCCATGATAAGAGAGATTTTCGTATAATTGAGAGATGTATATTTTATTCATATTTTCCACAAACATATATAATTCTCCAAAGCTATATTTCATATTAATGGCTTGTAGAAATTTCTTTTTAACAGTTTCTATGGTATCATCAATATGAATGACAGAAATGACATTCACTAATTCTATGTTTTCTTCTTGAATCACTTGTAATTCACCACTACTAAATATTGTAGTCATGTCAGGTAGTCGATCTGTACCTGTGAAAACATAATATTTAATGATTTTATTGCTTGAATTTAATAATGCAAGTTTATAAGGATTCATAATATATAAATTAAGTGAATATTATTTTATATATTATATTTACCTATTTATATGGAGGAACATTGGGGTAGGACAATATGGCGCCTTTTACATGTAATAGTGAAAAAAATAGACGAAGATACATTTAATAAACATAAAGCAATTTTAATAGAACTCATTAATTATATTGGAACTCATTTGCCTTGTGGTGTATGTTCACATCATTATATAAAAGAAAACTATATAAGCCACGGTGAAATCTATCATAAAGAGGGGCTTATAATAAAATTATGGGACATTCATAATAATGTAAATGATTCGCGTAAAAAAAATGTTTATAGTGTTAATGTATTAGACGATTATGATAACTACGATTTGAGCGACGTAGTCAAAGATTTTAAAGAAAAGATTGGAAAATTTCGGTCTATGAATATGGATAAAGTAAACGAGGAATTAGAAAAATTTTTGTGGGCACATTAAGTGCGTACCGGTTCATAGTGTCCTCCTGTCCATTGCATTTCAATTGTACGCGTAATTTGATTATGGAGAGGTAAAAATTCTATATTAGAATGTTTCGCATCTCTATGATTGCGTACAATAACTCGCCATTTCCATATATTACATGAGGCCTGAATTTCAATGGCTCCGCCCCACGTACTCATGTTTCGCATATTTTGGATGTAATTATTTCCTTCCATGGATATTATTTCACAGGTATTTAATCCTTCTATTAATGAACCATTATTTTGTAAATAATCACAAATTTTATTGCGAATCTCTCCACTTGATAGTTGTGGAAGAAAATATTGCATGCTGTTAAATAAGCAACTCATTATATAATGTATATATATTATATAATGTATATATATTACATATCATAATACGGATTATCTGTTATATCCATACCACAATAAGGTTGTGGATTTTTTTTGTAATCAACGGGTTTATAAAGCCCTTGTTTGATTGCATTTTCTAATAGAAATTTGAAATTTCCCCAAAATTCATCGTTATGTCCCACTGTGGCACTCATAATATGACTTAATTCATGAAGTGCAACAAAAGTTAGTGTATTTTCATCAATAAGACGTGTACCATTTTTGCGTCTATTTAAACAAAAAGCTAATTTCTCCCCTTTATTTTCACTATATGCTGTAAATTCGCTGGTAGGTAATGTTTCGCATATTTTTTTAGGATTAAATCCTTCTTTTAAGCGTTGGACATTTTCTTTAGTAGGATATTTTTCATACATGTAATTTACAATAGACTTCATTTTAACCGAAACTCTTGCTAACAGATCGGCTGATTGTTTCAGTTTCTTTCTCTCCCGCACACAATATTTATTTCCATCTACACTTGATACAATACATTTTAATTGAAAAAAATCGGCGTCAATATATAATTTAATAATTATTACTATGATCATTAATATTAAAATATAGGTGATGGAAGATTGCTCCATATATAATTATAATAGAAATAATTCCATTATATCTAAAAATATCTTGTCAAAATAATAAGATCCCGCGTAAATTGCTACACTTCCTATAATAAATAAATATATCATTGTATTATTTATTTATTTAGTGCAAATAAAAATTAGTTTTTTACTGCAAAACACTTACTGAGGTCCTTGACCAATTTCCAAAGGAACACGCATGGTATCAGGAGCAATGGTGGTATTGTTCCATGGACCAACATTCAACTGAGGGTTGGCGGGTTCGGAACGTACTTGCTGGTTAGCGTTTCTTAAAGTATTTCCCACTGTATCAATGCCGATTAAAGATCCAGAAGAAAGAAGGTTTACATTTTGTAAATCACCTGCACCAGAAGGATTTAATTTGGCCCATTCGCTGTTTGCATCTTTGGGTAAAAGTTCAGAGGGGTTGGCAACAGGTTGGTTGGAGCATGAAGGAGGAAGGCCTTGGCCATTTTGGGCAGATTGTGCACCATTGGAGTTTACAGTAGCATATTGCTCATTACCGCTTTCTTGGGCGGGTAGAACATTGACTGCATTACCTCCAGAGGCTTCTTTATAGAACTTCTTACGAGCAGCTGCACGACCAGAACCACTCATGTTTTCAGATTGCATCATTTTGTTTTTACCGTATGCATTGACTAAGTAAAGGATAAGTAATAGAGCTCCTACCATTAATAAAACATTCATCATGGACCCAGACATTTTTGGCATTTTCAACTTTGGAGTTTTTGGCATCTCTTATATATAAAAATAGGAATAAAATATTTTCATATATTTCTTCTAAAACTTCTTAATGGGATTAAGTGAGGATTTCATAATCTTCTTCTAAATCTGAAGTTTCTAAATCTTCGTCTTCTTCCATGGAATCATTTTCAATATCCTCCAACATATAGGTTTCTTTAATTTTCTTGGCTTCTAAAAAAGACTCTAAAGCTTGCCGCTTTGCTTTTTTCGCTTTTTCAAGAGCCATGCGATATATATCATAATAAAATTCTTTTGATTTAAGTTGCATAACATCATCTTCTTTATTTTCTAAATCTATGTTGATTTCTTCTAAAGTATTTGATGGCATTGACGAAGTATCTAAATCAGATAAGAGAGATGGTTGTGTGATAATATTTTTTTCAGATGTTGTTAATGATTGTGTATGATCAGGTTCAGATGCCATTTCAGATGCCATTTCAGAAGCCATTTCAGATGCCATTTCAGAGTCAGGTTCAGAGTCAGGTTCATATGCTGGCGCAGAGGCAGATGCAAACGCAGGTTCAGAGGCAATTTCTGATTCAGGTTCATCTTCATTATCTTGTTGATCTTGAATGGTTGGTATGGGTTCATCATCTTGTATAGTGTCTAATGATACTTCTTGTAATGTTTTTGTGTCTTCAATCTCAAATGAGGGATTTTTTTCTTTTGTATGTTTATTTGTTAAACGTGCACTGGGTTGACGAATCATACATGATTTAAATAAAGAAACTTCATTAAATACCATCATTTGTCGTGCATGAATATCCACCTGAAAGTACTTGGACGAAAACTTAATTCCTTGTATTTCTAAAATACAAATTACCTTTTGCTCAGCTGATACACTTTTTGCATCCATTAAATTTTCATTTTCATCGTAAATAGCACACTTATTTTGCCCAATAAGATTCTTCATTGGAGGAATAGAAACACGTAATAAATGGTATTTACCGCCTTTATAAGGTCGCAATAATGGAGTCATCGTATTTTGTATATCTTCTAAATCTAAATCAGTTTCAAACCAGGAATTGCGTTTTTCATATATTTTTTTTTGTAGACATTCTTCTAAATTTTCAATCCATGTAAGTATATCCACATTATTTTTATCAATCATAATGTCAAAATAACTTTTTTTATCAGTAGAAATAATACCTTGTTTTGTATTTAATTTTGGTGTTTGGATAAACATTCCAAAGTTATTATCATATTTAATTTTTGTTATATACGATCCGCCCTGAATTCCATTAGGATTGCATAAGGAAATTTTTTGCTCCTCTAAAGGACTATCCATTAAAATAATATGGTTTTCCATTACAAAGAAAATAGAAAAAAGAGACAGTGTTTATTCGCATTTAAAATGCTAAATTTTTTTATTTTGAATTTGTAATATGAAAGATCCATTTATTACTAAACTTTTAGACATATTGAAAAGGGAAGACATAAAAGGTGAATTATTAAATATGACTAAACCAGTATTAGATGCTTTTCTTGCCGAAATTTATCCATATATTTATTTATCTCTTATTTTTGTCAGTATCAGTTTTTTGCTAATTTTAGGCATATTTTTCTTGTTATTGCGTAGTAATAATATAATTGCTAAGCGATACAGTTAGTTTTTTTCTATGTAGATTGTATAAATGAGTTATACAGATTCACAACATAGTGTAAACAATCCTGGAGATGTTGCTGTTCATCACAATAACAACAATAACAATAACAATAGCAAGCATCACACAAAAGCTGCATATAAACATCATAATAATGATCATAATAATACACAAGACGGTGGTCGCCGAAAACGACGTACACACCGTAGACGTACACACCGAAGATATTCCCGTCGTCATCAACGTGGTGGACGTCGAAATGCAGGTCTAATTGGTTCTGCCATTGCAGCAGCGCTTGTGCCATTTGGCCTTTTTGCAGCACAAAAGAGAGTTCAAAAGAATTTACCAATAGTATCAGTAGGCAAAACACAAAAACGTAAAAACAAACGCTCCCGTAAAACAGCACGCCGTTCCAAAAAATAAAGAAAGTAAAAGATTTAGAATGAAAAACTCATAATCTAATACAAGGATTATGAGTTTTGAAAAAAGTATTCAACAGTGGGTGCAAATAGATAATCAATTAAAGAAATATGCGGAAGCTACCAAAGACTTGCGCGCTAAGAAAAATGAACTTGGTGATAAAATAATGGAAATAGCGACGGAGGAAAATCATCTCCAATCGCAAATTAATATTAGTGACGGCAAATTGCGGTTTGCAGAAACAAAACAAACGTCGCCTATTACATTGAGTTTTTTGAAAACATGTTTAGGTGAAATTATTCATAATGAAGAAAAAGTCGATCAGATCATGGAGCATATAAAATCACGACGTGAAGTGAAAACAGTTGCGGAAATTAAAAGAACGTATAAATAAGAATTTTTTAACCTATATATATGTTAATGGAAGTAGCAAACGATTTTAAATATTATACAGATAACCAAGGAAATGCGCATAGTGCAGGGTATATGTTTAACGAGCAATGTATACAGGGAAAGGGGCAAAGTGGGGGAGGAAAAAGTTTAGCTATACCAGGTGGTTTATTTTGGAGCAAGGGAGTCCATCCACCAAAACATAAAAGTGAACAAAAGGGGCTTATTAATGATATGATGTTTGATAAATTATTTTCTTGTGGGTGCGTAGAAGAAAAAAGTGGAAAGCAAACCCGTAAGAAGAAAAATATCAATAAAAATAAGAAAACAAGACGAATGTAATTAATTTTAAAATATAGTATTATTTTATAATGAGTCTTCAACAGTTAATAAATTTTTTGGTTAAAAACAATACTGGACCTGGACCTCAAAACAAACTTATTAAAGGCACATGGCACCTTACAGGGCAAGTATTAGAAGAAACTGGATATAAAAATAAGGAGTTTAAATTTAAAAAAGTTGATCATAATCTTATTATTGAACAAGCTTCAGGTGTTAAAGAGGCTTTTTTTATGGTTCTTAGTACTTCAAAGGGTGGGGGGAAAAGGGGGGAAGGGAGTAGGAAAGGTTTGGGGGGAGATATACAGAGCTCTCCATTAATTATTTATGTTAGTGTTAATCAGGATAATGGAGTTTTTAGATTAGTCGAACAAAAGAGAAATAGTAATGGTGAAGTAAATGTAATGAGTGGCACGCTTATTGAGTCAGGTTATTCTAAAGAAAGTATTTTACAAAAGCCTACAGTGGGAAAAGTAATGATGAGGAAAATAAATACGGATAATACACTTCCGTTATTAGGTGATCTACAACAACCTTTCACAATGTCAAATATTTTTTTGAGGCCATCTCAATTATATTATTCAACTAAGCAATTTTTTGAAAATATAAAACAAGATGATCCAGATTATACAATTGAATTAGTAGCGCCATTGCTAAATGGTAAAGCTGAAGTTGTTGGTTATATGACATCCACAAATATTTATACAAAATATGGTGCTACAACCATTTGTGATGCAGACATAGAATATAATATATATACTGACAAACATAATATTGATGCTACAGTGTATAATAATTCAAATCCTTATATACCACTTAGTGAGGAAAGGGTAAGAGCTACTTTTTGTGCAAGCGTGCATTATCAAGGTACTTTGAATCAAAGCAAATTTCTTGGTGGAAAATTAAATGTACCTATAACAAAAACTACAGGAGACATCCCACAAACATTTGCTCCTGTAAATTTAACCATTGACGGTCGAGTTGATGGAACGCGTGTAATTGATTGTGATCTTATTACTTATTTAATGTCAAAATAAATAGCATGATATAATAAATATATTATTTACATATACATTTTAAATAATATATACTCGGAGTTATTTTATTTACATAAAACTCCATATACTCGGAGTTATTTTATTTACATAAAACTCCATATACTCGGAGTTATTTTCTTTACATTTGGAGTTATTTTATTTACATAAAACTCCATACATTTTTATTAAAAGGAGAGACTAATATATTGGGTATACGACGTTTCCAAAATTCCACTTGTTTATCATGACGAATATCAGACATGGACTTGGGATAAATTGGTGTGTTATCCATAAGTTCAGCTTCTTCTTCAGTCATCTTAGGTTTATAACCATAACAAGTCGCGCCAAAACGCACATTAGGATTGGCAATATATCCCCCATTAACTCCTGGACGTCCACAATCATGTTCATGTCCTTCTACCCCTTGTAAGTAGTTCCACGTTTTCTTTTGTGTAGGATATAAAGCCATTTGATCTTGTGTCCACCCATAAGAACACCATTCAGCGCCATTTTTATAAGCGTTTTCAATTTCATCATAATTCGCTAAACGTGCCCCATATGCATCACATAGTGCCTGAGCATTTTCATATGTGTATTTATTGCCCGGAATATGGAACACCTGTTTTTTAAATTTAATTTCTGGAACTGGAGGAGTGGCTGTGGAACCAGGTTCTGTATCTTTGACAATTATGTCTAAATCCGGCTGTGAACTGAAAAAATTTGTTAAACGAGCTGTTAAATTAATATTAAAAAAGTATTGCACACCACTTAATACAATAACCGCAATAATAACGCCACCAATCAGCAGTTCCAAGATTTTAAGTGCAGGAGAAGATTTTTTAGCACTTGTAGATAAAGGAGTCATTGTTGGTGAACTTAATGGTGTGCTTTTATTTCCACCATTTCCTAAACTACCGAATAAAATGACAAAAAGCCCAATGACTATAGCCAATATAATGATCATGCGTGGATTAATTTCAAATGTACTATTATTTTCGTCATTTTTTGATTCATCTACCGGCATACCTAATATTGAATTATATGATAATAACATTGTTTATATATATTCTATACTCCTACTTTTTTTCTGTAAAAAAGGCAATATGCATAATTTTTATTAAAATGTTTTTCTATATCCACTTCGCTTACCATAGTATCATTATATGCATACCATTTTCCATTAGCATTTTTGACAAGAGCCGTATAATGTCCACCCAGTGTCCCACCCATATGATTACATACACCATATAACTCATAAACATAGCTCGTATTATCATAACCATGCACATATGAAGCCAAATCTAAATTGTCTAAAGGGATGTCTACAGGAACTTGTATTTTTCTACCCAATGCGTTAAAACGTTTTAATGAAATAATCATAACATTGGGTAAACTCCAAAAAACAACTTGTTTGTCCACATCTTGCTTTTGTTTTGTTTTTTCATTATACCAAGCATTCTCTCCTTCTAAAGATTCTTTTTCACAATACAAATTCATACAATCCATAAGCGTCGGTTCTTTGTTGTCTTGGGGGATAGGAATATCTAAAACAAAAAAAGGTTCGGGTTTCATACTAAGAACTTCTCCTGTTTTACTTAATATACGACTCATATGTACACCTCCAAAAATCGGAATAAATTCTGAATATTCCTTTGAATATATCTTTTTGATTTCATTATAACATGCTATAGCCATTTCATCTGTTTCATTATCAGGTTCTCCTTTGATATTCATTATTACTTCACGACGGAGTGAATTATGAAACCCATCAATAACAAAAAGTAAAAATTCTGAAACATCGTTTTGATTCCAACCCATAAATAACTCTTGATTTTTATGTTTGGCGACATTGTGTATTGTTTTGATAAACGATCCAGGAGACACCACACAGTTTTTTTCCCACATTAGTTTATGCAATTTGTAATACTCCAACAATAGGAAACAATCTACAGCATATTTTTTTTCATGATGAGCACTCAAACGTTTTGTAAAAGTACCGTCTTCAATTAGTTCACTCACCTCATATGTATGTGATAGAACTTGAAAGCATGAATTCACAAAACACGTATTTCCCATGTTGCTTAAACCTGACAGACCTTTATCTTCATATTTTTTCCATGTTGCTTTCATTATTAATAAATATATAACCAAACAAATATTTAAACACATTTACATATATGTTATAATGTCAAGTCCAGAACAGGTCGAGCAAGATAGAAGGTCCGCTGTAAATACGTATTTTCAATTGTTGCAACATCATACCGATTTTATTGAACGTACCCATGAAACGTTTAATAATATAGAGAGTCATTTATATCAATTGATCCAACATTATAATGAGGAGTTGGAAGAATTACCCCTAAATACAAGAACACGCACTCGTAATACCAATAATCCATCACGTACATCAACCACCCATAGGCCAAATATGCGTACTACTCGTGGTCGATCACCGCCGAGTTTATTTAATACCACCAATATTCCTACCAGCACTATGCGAAATCCTTTTTCGTCAACACCTTTATTTAATGAGCTTGGTAATAGTCGACGTCGCACACCCGCGTTTTCACCCAGTCAAAATGTATTAGACACCATTACATTATGGGCATTATTTCCAAATGGTATTTCTGCAAATAACAATTTGGAGTCTTTATCACCCGTTATTGTGCGACCTACTGATGCGCAAATTCGCGAGGCAACTGAAAATATGCGGTTTGGAGATGTAATTGATCCAGTCAATAGAACATGTGCAATTAGTCAAGAAGAGTTTCAAGATGACGATGAAATTACCATTATTCGTCATTGTGGACATATTTTTCGAGAAAGTGATTTTCAGACGTGGTTTCGCACGAATGTACGCTGTCCATTATGTCGGTATGATATTCGTGAGTATAGACGAGGAGGGGGAGGAGCTTTATCAAGACAAAATAGCATGCGACGCGTAAACAGTGATGTGGGAGTAGGAGGAAATCTGAATACGCCATCTCCTATTCAATCTGAGACTGAAAGAGATGAGGAGGTATTACTGTCGGAAGCAATAGATGAAGGTGTAGGATCGCAAGGTGCAAGCGGATCGCAGGGTGTAAGCGGATCGCAGGGTGTAAGCGGATCGCAGGGTGCAAGCGGATCGCAGGGTGCAAGCGGATCGCAGGGTGCAAGCGGATCGCAAGGTGCAAGCGGATCGCAAGGTGCAAGCGGATCGCAGGGTATAAATGAAACACAACAAACAAACAATATTTTTTCTACTTTAGGTGGAACAAATAACAATGAAAGTTTTCAATTTTATACGGCATCAAATGGAAATAATTGGCTCGATCTGATTAATGAAAATATGAGTCGAGTCATACAATCCAGTGATATTTCAGACAATATTAATGTAAATTTCGAATATAGTTATATTATGCCTCCCACTTTTTCAAGTGATATTTTCAATAATAATGTACCTTATATTTTTACAGTTTTTTTTCATGAAATATTTACTCTATATTAATTATATAAGCATGGAATTTGATATGAAAAAATTAATGGAAAAAAAGTGGGTCCAATATGTTTTATATGCTATTTTAGTATTATTAGTCTATTTTGGATTTTTGAGAAACAAAATATATGAGAGTTTTGATATTGATACCGGTGGCGCCACAAATAACGGTAATAATAATAAATCATCTGGGAAAGACAAAATTGTTGCTGTTCAAGATGCTGAAAATATTGCCAAAGATTTAAAAACAAATTCGACAAAAATAGAAGATAGTTTACATTTAGACAAATATAGAACGCAAATGGAAAACTTAATTATTGATATGAATGATTGGGTAAGTGCAAAAACGGCGCAAATGCTACCTTCAATTGCGAAACAGATGAATGATGCCAAAGAAAATGGCAATATTGGCGAAGTCATATTAAGTGTTCAAAAGCTAAATGATTTCAACAAATTTAAAGAAACATTAAATGCAACCATGAAATTTATTGATAGTAAATAAAATACATAATAAAAATGTTATGTATTTTATAACACACATGTTTCAAAAATCTTTGATGTAATTAAATAGGGATCACAATTGGAAGCAGGTCTTCTATCTTCAAAATAGCCACGACCCTCTTTGATTGTATTGAAACCGCGACGTATGGACGCACCACGATCTGACACACCATCGCTAAATGTATTATAATCCGCAGTTTCATGCTTTCCTGTCATGCGTAATTCATTCTGTTCTCCGTAAACCGCCATATGTTCAGCATGTTTTTTGGATAACTTTTCGATGGCTTCATTAATATATTCAATACCCTTTTTTGTTTCAGTACCTTCGCGCATATTTTTTGTGCTAAAATTCATATGACAACCAGACCCATTCCAATTTCCAGGTACCGGCTTGGGTTCCAGATTCACGATGACATTATGTTTTTCGGCAACACGCTCTAATATATAACGTGCCATATATAAGTGATCTCCTTCTTCGATGCCTACACAGGGTCCAATTTGAAATTCCCATTGACCAGGAGCCACTTCTGCGTTGATTCCTGATATTTTAATTCCTGCTTCGATGCATTTTTGTAAATGTTCTTCGGCAATATGTCGTCCATAGGCGTTTTCGCAACCTGCACTACAATAATATTGTCCTTGTTGCACCTCATCACTGTTTATAGGAGTAGGAAATCCTAAAGGCAAATTAGTGGCATGATCTAATAAAAAATATTCTTGCTCTAAACCATACCATGGTTCCTCTTCTGTTTTTTGATTAAATATTTCCAATGCCTTTTGTCGATTATTACATGCAACCGCTTTGTGGTCGGTATCATATGCATGACAAAGCAGAAGTTTATTGTTGCCACCACGAAAAGGGTCGTTAAATACACAACATGGTTCGAGGATTATTTCGGAATTTTGTGTTGCAGCTTGATCGGTTGAGCTTCCATCGTAATTCCATAATGGATAATGTGTACATTTATTATCATATATGGCTTCCCAACGTACAGTTAATACACGCGTCTTCGATCGCAATTCACCTTTTCCACCAATCCATACGTATTCAACACAAATGGGTGTACATGCAATTGGTGTTGGCCATGGTACTTTTAATTTGCCTTCCATAT
>JAAHTH010001965.1_pt1 | contig 16655 bp, 19 predicted proteins | sample 6116091 | NCBI WGS metagenome assembly JAAHTH01 (sample SAMN13939990, study PRJNA603662) | sponge metagenome | isolation source: marine sponge | host: Mycale hentscheli | place: New Zealand | collected 2006 | reverse complement strand
CAGGATTCTTTACGAAGAATGGATACCACCTAAAGAGTGTCTCACCCCTATGGAAGAATAAGTGAATGGAGTATCCAACACTTCTGTTTATGTATTTCTATAATGGGGTTCCACCCCTTCAAAGGGTGGAACCCCCCAAATAAATTGTGGGTCGCCTTTGTCTCTCTCCCTGCAGAGGCGGCCCACTTGGGGAGAAAATGATTGAAATCAGATTACGTCAGAGCTGGATTAACACATTCTTGAATTGTCCCGAACAGGCAAGACAAGAAAGATACAAGTTAGTTGAGCAAAAAGAATCATCAGACCTTCTTCGAGGTAACGCTGTTCATGCTGCAATTGAATTTGCTGGCGGGTCACCAAGTGTTGTCGAACTAGAAGATCTGCATCAGCTAGCAGAAGATTATGTGCGTACTTATTCTTCGGAAGTTGAAGTTTGGCGACACGAGTACGACAAACTTTTAGACACCGTGATGGCAAATCTTTCGGTTTGGTATTCAGAGCTATATATTTTAGGAGCGACTCGAGCCGAAGATCCTTTGTTACCTGCGGCTAGTGTTGAAGAGCCCTTTCAAAAATCTTTAGGGATCAGAGGTAACGTAAATCTTATTCTTACTGGAACGGCAGACTGGGTTGCAGAAGACGGTGTAATCTGGGATTGGAAGAATCCAAGTCGATTCTACGAACCTTGGGAGAAAAAACGTTGGGATATTCAATCTCACGCATACTGTTATGCGTTAGACAAAACAGAATTCAAACTGTGCGTGTTGGCAAATGGTCAACTGCAAATAATTTCAATTAATAGACCAAAAGAATGGCGTGACGCATTCGTTGAGTTGTGTTGGTCAATGGTTCCGACCATAATGTCGGACGCAGAAACATGGCCTCAGAACTGGTCTGGGTGGCATTGCTCACCCAAGTGGTGTCCTGTCTGGCAGGCAGGCAAATGCCGAGGGGAACACCTCGGAGAAAATCCCTGGTAGGGAGAAAGGTAAGAGATGACTGACACAGCAAAGGTGACAGTTAGCTTCACACAGAAAGTAAGTGAGGCTGCATATGAAACAGCGGACTATACGCTCACTATTGAGAGGACAGTCCCTGAATCAATGGGCGACGAAGGTATCATTGCAGAAGCTTCGGGCCTATTTGAGCAAGTGAAATCAGAAGTCCTTAAACAATCAGGTCAGGAAATAGATTTATCTCCTGACGGGGTTGTGATGCGACGCCTGAAAAGCGACGTTTCCAGGACTTCAGATAATAAAGCAAGCACCTCCCAGGCGGCGGCTTCGAGTTCAGCGCCAGCTGAACCCGCAGGAGCCTTTGCCCAAGCTTCACCCGTAGCAGTTTCAGCACCTGCACCCGCAGGTCCTACAGCTGGAGCTGGACGTGTTTATGCCCGTAATGACTTTTGTATGGGCAAGTCCGCTGAGTTGCAGCAGGCAGCATTCAACCTGCTGGCTTTCCAACCCTCAGCTTGGGCTGACAACGCAGGCGGCACCATCAAGGTGTACGAGGTGAAAGAAAGTGGTGACTACTCGCCACAGATCAGCAAGAACGGCAAAGAAATGCCGAACTTCTCTGTGTCGAAAGATGCTTTGGTTCACATTGGAATAAACACAGCGCGCGACGTGGGTATCTGGATTAAACCAGCAGACTCTAACGTTCCGTTGAAAGTGTGGGACCAAGCAGGTGGACAAACCCAAGCGGATGCAATCGAGTGGGACTGGACTTCACGTCGAGCAGAGCTACACCAAGGGGGATAAATGACGGGCGATGGACCAGTCGCCCTCAGTTCTGAGGATGTTGATGCTCTCTTAGAGAGCGTTGACATCCCAGAAGGGGAGACTCAATACAAATTCTTTCGACCAACTGCTGCGGCAGTGGAACGATGGGTCGAATACGCCAAAGGAAGCCATGACTGCTTCTATCTTGGCTTAACCGATATTGATCAGAAGATGAGAGGCGTATGGCCTAGCGACGTACTCGTCGTAACAGGTCGAGCACACAGCGGAAAATCGGCTGTACTTCTGTCATCAATGGCAAGAAATCTTTTAGAAGATCCAAATTTTTATGGAGTTATTTACACTCCAGATGAACCAGAAATATTGGTGATCTCTAAACTATATGCGCTTCTCTACCAGCGAAATTTAGCTGAAGTAGAACAGGCATTACGTGTACAAGACGAAGCCATCATGAATGAAATCGAAGAAGCTAAACACGGTTTCCTCGATCGAGTCAAAATCTTTCCTAGCGCTATGTCTTTCCGAGACATGTCCGAAGCTATGAGGGAATGCGAAGACTATTGGCAGCAAAAGCCACGCTTTGTCATGGTCGACTTCTTGGAGCAACTTCCAGGCGCATCAGGATACGAAGGTGTTTCAACCGTACTTAAAGGATTGAAAGACTGGGCTGAAACAGAGAATCTTCCTGTTGGGTTAGTTCACCAGTCAGGCAAAGGCTCTACTCGAGGTACATCTAGAGGAATGGACGACGGAAAATTCAATGCCGATGAATATGCAATCTTGCAGCTCAACGTCTTTAGACGGAGAGATGACCCAAAACTTTCAGAAGCAGAACGCCGCATCCATTCAGTCACAGTGTCCCTTGATCTTTGCAAGAACAAAAGACCTCCTTGCCATGTCACACAGCCACCTATTGACTATTTCATGGACCCGCATTGTGGACTTGTGCGAGAATATTTACAGAGCGATATTCCAGAGGACGACAGATGGGTTCAATAAACACAACTGTAGAACAGTTTGCCCAACTTCACTTTGGTGGACATTTAGCTGATGTTTCGTTTCGGGTAAATCCTTTCCGAGAAGAAGACAAAACATACGCCACTTGCGAAGACCCCGCCTACACGCAAAGAATTGTCGAACATTTAGATGGTTCTGGCGAAGGAAAAACCCTTGGGGTTTATCCGCTCTGGAAAATGAACGGAGTTTGGATGGTCAATTGGGTTGCCGTTGATTTAGACGAAGGCAAAACCTCGGACGTTCATGCAGACAACCTACAAAAAATACTTTCAGCAAAAGGAATCAAGTCATTCAAGGAAACTTCTAAGAGCAAGGGGTATCACGTCTGGGTGTATTTCGATCAGCCCATAGCAGCTTCTATAGGCCGCAAAGGGATGATTGGGGCATGTCGAGTCGTGGATGTACCAATCAAAGAGGTATATCCGAAACAAGTAATTCTTACTGAAGAAAAGATTGGGAACTGTCTGCGCCTTCCTTACCCTCATAGCAGGGCTATGGGAAGACATGAAGTGTTTATTCCAGACGTTACTCCTTCTAAATTTTATGACGTAGAATCATTTGTGAAAGCTGCCTGGGCTAGCCGAGTTTCTTTACCTGTGTTCAGAGAACTTGTTCGTTTGTATGAGGCGACTCAACCTAAAGCCCCCCAGTATTCAGGAGGCGGTAGGAGTGACGGCGAGTTTTACGGGACAGCCAGAAAGATCTGGGATCAAACTATTTTCGAAGATCGTTCAGCTGCCATGTTTGCATTCGCAGGGAGCCTATTGTGGCAAGGTTACTCGATTGATGCCACAATTGATTGGGTGAGGAAGCTTGATGATCGTTTAGGCAAGTATGTTGACCGTGTCGAACGTGAAAAATACTTACGAGATTTAGTGGAATCAGCGTCAACTCGAGTGGAACCGCGTGAAGAAACTTAGCTATAAGTTCACTGTCCCTGGCCGACCGAAAGTGAAAGGGCGTCCCCGTTTCTCTAAGAAAGGGTACGCCTACACTTCGGAAAGCACTCGAGCTTACGAAAAAGCTGTTGCAGAAGCTTATAACGGGCCAAAGTTTGAAGGCCCAATCAAAGTGAGCGTAGTGCTAAACGACAAACGAGCACACATAACAATCACTGAGATGGATCAGGAGAAAAGCAAACTCCGAGGAGATACTACTAACTACCTTAAAGCTATCGAAGACGGATTGAACGGAATAGCTTACGATGATGATATCCAGATTCACGAAATCGTAGGTAAAAAGACATGACTGTTACAGCTCCACGGGCATTCTCAGATAAACCGTTCGCAGAACGATTTGAGTCAATGGGCGATGAAGCTGAAGGAATGTTTGAACATTTCAATCAAAACTGGGCACGGCTAGGTCACAACAGACCTAAAAACTCAAACGGAACTGACTTCAAATTACATAAACTTGCGTTGTCATTACGTTACATGCCCGACTACATGCAAGAAATTCCGACTCGTCTTGTCGAAGTTCAAGGCATAGCTAGCAGGCCTCTCAAAATAAAGATTGAGAAAATTGTTGCTCTTGAACAATGGAACAACCTAGGAACACCAGTGTGGTTTTGGGTGTGGTCAACTACACGCCAAACCTACGCTGAACTTCCTTGGCCTGAAATGATGAAAATAATTAACAAAGAAGATGTTCAGTTCGGCAAATACCCTGAAGGTAAAGCTTACATATCTATAAGCTCCAAACTTTTACCTTGGGTCAATGGATGACCAAGACCAGGGAGAATGGGTAGAACAACTATTTGAAACTCTGAAAGGTTTCAAATTCCCTTCGTTGAAACCACAACGACCGTGGGCTGAGATAATAACAAAAAGATCTCAAAGCAGGGGCTTACATTTCGATGGGCCCAAACGCGCTCTTTACGGCGAACATGAACACCATTCTTGGCATAAACCAGTTCCAGAAAACATTTATGAAGCAACAATGTCAACTGCGCCGAATCAGACAGTTCCCTTGTCTTACGAAGAAAGAGAATTTCGCAGAGAAGAACTGATCATAGCAGTCCAAGAAGTGTTCTTATCTTTAACAGACGACGAGCAGTGGTTATACCAAATGCTCGTCGACTGGGGTTTAACTCTACGGTCATTAGCTCAGCTAAGCGGCATCCCTAAAACTAGTTTGGCACGAATACGCGACCAACTAGCTCATAAACTAAGAGATGGATTACTCGAACAAGAAGTAGTCAGAGAATACTTATCTAAGTAAGTCCTTCATCGTGAGAGTTTACGCAAGCTTGCAGGAAATCGCTGAGCCCTTGAAGCCAATGCAATATTGCTCCTAAAGCGACAATGTTTCCATCTTTAGCTTCGCCCCAAGCGTTTAAGATTGAATCTAGCTCGTCAGGGTTAAAAACAAAAAGAACAGCAAGATCTTCTTCAACCCATTGAGCATGAGTCCCGTCCTGAATATCGAGTAAACCGACAGAATCTCGAATTGATTCTTCTAACTCATCCTCTAGAGCAAGACCTTGAGCTGCCATAAAGTCAGCCCAATTATCTTCAAACGCTTCTTCTTCCACAGTTACCTGCCAAGACGTGCCTTAGCTAACGTTTTCAATGCCGCAATAGCAGCCGCAGCAAAAGCAGTAGCTGCAGCTTTCAGGCTTGATACGTCAGTTACGACTACTACAGCTAACGCTGATTCCACACCTGTCCAAACTGATCTTTCAATCCAGTCTGTCCATGAGAACTTCGTTTTAACTGTCTCTTCAGTCACTTCTTGCCTTTCTAATATTTCACTGGGCGACGAGCACGTTTGCGGCTTTTCTTTGGTTTTGAATATGCCGCTTTTTTAGGTGGTTTTTTCATTTGCCGAGTGGTCGTCCGCCGTGTGCTTGATTGCCAAGTGGAGTGGATCGTAAGTAAGCAGCATCACTTTTTGCTTTAGCAGCCATGTCAGCCATGTTGTCAACCGACGATGAATCATATGGTTGTTCATCCGCATTGCCAAAAGTGTCGCCAAACGACCCGTACCCTTTTCCTTTAGCCATTCTGGTACCTCCTATAGAGAGCTATCCGTGGCCCAGCTAGCTAAACAACACATCCCATGTATTGCCACCAACTACGCCATCAACTTTGAGAAACGAAGCGTATCTAACCTGGAACATTTTCACTGCCCGTTTCGTGTTGTATCCGTAAATACCGTCTATCCCCCCAGGCTCAAAGCCAAGATCTTTCAATCTTTGCTGAACAGCTCTCACAGCCTCCCCACGGCTTCTCTTACGTTTCGAAAGGGGGCTAGCTAGAACAATGTTCTTTAAGCCCTCCAAATGAGCGCTCACGCCGTCCCAGTCGACATTAACTGGATCTTCGACCCTTTCAGGCATTCCAGACTTCAACCAGTCATACAACCAGTTCCCTGGACAAGTCGAATTACCTACATCTCGATGCCCTTTAACCCACAACTTGTTGTCATAACGATGCTGAATATCAGCAATCAGCCACTTAATAGACTTCAAAGCAGCCTCAGGAACTTTTACATCCCCCCAGCCCGTGAAACAAATCGACTCAGTACGAGAATTCCAACCCTTAGTAGCACCAGAAACGACACTAGGGCCTCGCCCCGCATAGATAACTCCCTCTTCGTCAACTAACCAATTATAAGCAATAGCGTTCCAACCCCGAGAATCCATATGGAAACGCTCATACGCCTTCACAGCTGTCACGCCCTTAGGGGCGTTCTTCACACCACTGTGATGCAAGACAATTCCTTGAACACGCCATTTCTTTAATGGAGTGAACCTTCGTTTAGGAGGACGGGCATCCCATCCAGCTCTAGAAATAATTGTGGGAGACATATACAAATTCTACTCCGATCCCACACCTTCAATGTCTCTAAAGTCTTGAATGTCTTTAGAGAACTCTTCTCGCATCTTATACAACTTACTTCTTTGCGAAGAAGGATCATTAGTTCGCAACCCAAGCCCCAAAAACGTTGAAAAGAACGTCGTCAACCAACGATCCTGTTTATCTTTTTCTGAAGGCAACACTTTACGAGATCTACCTAACACAGGCATAAACTGCTCAACCGCATAAGCGTAAGTATCTTTCATCGCCCACTGACCTTTAGAATTCTTTTTAGCTAAACCCAAAGAACCCAAAACAGGCATAGCAAAATTCCAGGTCGCTGGAACTTCTCCGTATCTCCCTGTCATCTTGATATCTGCAAACGATTTCTTTAACGCCCACATCTCAATAGGCAACTTGTAGAACGGCATAATGTTTTCCACAATTGCTCGAGGAGGAACAGTAGCGCTAGGAAAATCTTTCAAATACTTAGACAAGTCTTTGAAAGGAAGATCTGGAAGCGCATACATTCGGTAACCGCTTGAAGTAAACGGCAACCTCACACCCATATTCTCCGCAAAGTAATCAGGCACAAGTCCCTCAACTGGAGAATGTATTTCTAATTCACCTTTAACTTGACTAATTCGATTCCAAGCAGCTGGCTTCTTGCCGATAGATTCAACTAGCACAGGCAAAATGTTTTTCTGCCAAGTCCAGAACGGCACAAACTGCTTGATTCTGACATCACCTTTAGTTAAATCTGAATAATCGAAATGATATTTCCTAACTTGGAACCAAGCATCATCAAGAGTTGAGCCACTCATCATTGCATGATGCGCTAAAGCACCACGCATCATAAACTCAGCGTCTGTGTTTACTGAACGCACAAACGCAAATGGCTTAAATTCTGCTTGAAGGGGATTCCATGTACCCCCAACTGTACGGCCACGAAACCCGCGACCTGACCCAAACCCAGCTGAGTCCACAGCAGAAACAACTTCGGACGCAGCTTGCCCACCCTCGCCTAAACCAGCTTCAAACCATTGCTTAAACATTCTCATCTCATAATTGCTGACAGATTCTTTCAAACCTCTCAGCTTCAGAGACTTTCCTGAACCAATGATTTCATCTAGCGCAGCGACTTCGTCAATGCCCCGTTCGTCAGAAACCTTACGGACCTGACGACGGATCTCACTAACTCTTCGATGGTAAGACATGGGAACCCCATTGATTTGGTTATTAACCCACATGCCTCCATACATGTTCCTCAAAATAAAACCAGGTGTGCTAACAGCTTGAGCTTTCCACCAGTTCACAAACTTCGAATAGCGTCGACCAAACAATCGCATCGCTTGAACGTCTTGAGTTTTTGCTGCCGCCTGCATGGCATCAACAAACAACTCTAAAGATTCATCAGACACAGAACCTGGAAGCGACAAACCACTCAACAAATTCCGACTTTTGTCACTGATCTTAGTTCGATTCAAAGACCGCCCTAATCCAGTCATGTTCATCAAATAATCGTTAACAGCGTCATCGAAATAAAAACCAACCGCATTCAAACCACGTCCAGTGCGATCAGAGTTCAATAAATTAATTGCTTCGAGCTGCGTTTCAGTAGCTTCCAACCCTCGGGCTAAACCACCAGGAGCAACAATGGCATCAATATCTGCCATTCCCTCAAGAATGATTCGTTGCTGTTCAATAATATCGAACTGCAACTCCATGATCTCTTGAGCAGTAGCACTTTGTTTAGCAGTAATAGTCGCAAGCTTTGACTGAATCTCTGCTTGCAAAGGCAACAACTGATCTGTTTCTAACTCTTCAAACTGAGCTTTCAAAACAGCTTCCTGTTCCAAAAGCTCTTCATACTTCAATCGAGCCTTAGACTTGTTAATAGCGTTCGGTGAACCAAGACCTTTAGCTATCTGCTCTTCTAACGCCGCCCGCTTAGCAGCTAACTCAACAAGTTTTGCATCAAACTCAGCTCTAATCTTCGGAGTTACCTCACCCGCAGCATTCATAAACTCACTGATTTTAGTTTTTGCAGCGTACCCAACTTCTAACTCAAGACGCTTCAACTTTCCGACTTCGTCAATGTAATGACGGAACAACGGATCGCTATCCAAAAGCTCTTTCCACTGAACACCAAACATATCTAACTGCTCAACAGTATGAACATCTGCAAGCTGAGCCAAAGCTTCAGCCGCTTGAGCAGTCGGATCATTATCTAATATGTTGCGAACAAGACGTTGATTAGTTTCCCTCAACCCCTCCTCCAACATACGCAACTGCTCATCAAGGGAATTCAACGCTGCTTGCACCTCACCAAACACCGCAGGATCACCTGACTGAGCAATAACTGCTTTTATAGTCGACTGCAAACGACGAATATCACTAATCTCAGAACCTAAAACATGAACCCGTTCAGAAGCTTGTTCCAAAGCAGAAGTTGCAGTTTCACGATTCTTTAACGCTTTCTTCAACGCGGGAGTAGGAGTTTTCAACTCCATGCCCTTCAACAACTCTCTCGCAGCTGCACTTAGATTCGCAGCATTACCTGTTTCTAAAGCCGCAACAGCTTCCGCAACATCATCCACCAATCCTTGTATTTCCGACATCTGTTCTATTACGCCAGCTTCTTCAACCTGACGAGAAACCTGAGACTTGACAGTCCCACCCCCAGTTTGCAACCTCGGAAATTCAGTCTCAGCCAGCTGCTCAGTCATCTCAGCAGCTGAACCCCTTAAACCAAGCTCAGCTGGAGTTTTCGTATAATTCTCAACATCCGACGCATAACGAGTTGCTTGCCGACGAGCATCGTCAAGCTTATCGCCAGAACGTTGTTGCGCCCGTTGAGCCCGATGAATCGTATCCCAAACACCTTCACCCATTCGTCGCTGAATGCGACCATTAACTCCCTGGATGACAACTCCAGCGTCACGCATCCCATCAACAACAGCTTGAGAACGAATATGTTTTGTCATCGTCCCTAAATAACGAGCAATCCCTGCTCGAGCATCATCGCTAAAGAAAGTTTTCCACCCATCAGCGCCCATCGCTTCCTTACCCATATTCTCCATTTGAGTAAGAACACTGCCCGCTTCATCAACGTTCTGCAACGGACCACCAAAGTAACGATTAGAAACCTTATTGCCGTTCTCTAACGTAATCTCTACACCTTCGTCTAACGCAAGCTCAAACGCTTCATCAATATTATCTCCCTGCTGTAAACCTAAAGAATCAACAACATTTCGATCAGTAATCTCTCCAGCTTCACGCAACCGACGCATCCCTGCAGGCGTCGCATACTTTCGTGCTTTCAAAGAACTACCAGCAAGACCTTCAGCTGTCGCAAAATCAAACACATCATCATTAGAGTTCACATAACGAGAACCCTCAGCATTCAAATATCTCGCAACATAATACTCATCCTTAATTAAAGGAAGCTGAGACAACGACAATTCGGTGTTGAAAGCTTCCCCAGCTTCCTGCCACCAAGCTTGAGCATCAGCATGAGCTGCAGCCCAAGCCTCATCATCAACAAACCTTGGATCAATTGCTCCAAGAAACGCAGAACCAGGAGGCTCTTCCGCAGCCCGCATCAACACATCAAAATCAATGCCCTCTTTAGAAGCATTTTTAGAAAGAGAACGTAACCCAAGCATCCGCTGATTCTCCCAACGCATACTTTTAACAGTCGCCTGATTAGTGATACGAGACAAATACAAACCAGCCTCAACCGCAGCAGGATCATCGGATCTAATCATCCGATTGATCTCCGAACGACTTGACAAAACATCTCCCATGCTTTGCCCAATTTTTGTTTTAGCTGCAGCACCCAACATTTTCCCAGGCAAAGAAGCAACAAACGCTACAGAAGCAGCCTTACCTAACCCAGGAATACGCAACAAAGGGATTTCCACTGCCATACCTGCAGCAACTTGAGCGGCTCGAGCAGACGGACTACCAGAAGGAATCTTGGCAGCCTGCTTATTCATCTTTCTTAACTGAGCCAACCGACTCGCAATCAACTTCCGAGCTTTAGGGTTGTTCAAATCAAAAAGACGTTCACCCTTAATCCAACGGTAACTACCCCCAGGACCAACATTTACCTGAGCTAACTGATCTACACGCTTCGCATCAAGCCACTTCCCAACCTTTGAGTTAGGAGCAAGACGACGTAAAGGACGTTCAATAACTCTGCGACCCAACTTCCCTGTCCCAGGAATCGTAAAACGCATCCCAGTAGAAATCCCGATATCAGCCAAATTATCTCCAGCTGACAACACTGACCTTGTCTTCCTCACCCTGTCAGCGGCAGCTGTAAGCTCCGCAGCTTTCGAAGCATTAGTCGTTGCTTTAGCCGCACCCTGCAAAGCTTTCACAACATCGTCAGCTTTAGCAGCGCGAGCAGCAAGCCCAGCTCCAGCCATATAAGTCAAAGGATCAAGAGCAATGTCTAAACCAAGACCTACAACAAAATCCAGAGGACCTGGAAGATCAACATCCCAATCGCGAAGAACTTCGCCCATCATGATGTTGTCGTTTGTTTGATTCCACCATTCCCCTACCGAGAAACTGTTATCAGAATCAAATATGTCGCCTATTTCTTTAATACCAGAAACAATCCCAGCACGAGGCTTATCGATAAGCCGCAAGACATCACCGAGAATAGGAACATCGAACCCATTTTCATCCTCACCAGCCTGAGAAGGCGAAGCAGCAAGATCTCCCAAAGGAAGTACCAAAGGCTCCTTCTGATTTACAAGTCCTTCAATAACAAAATTAGGAGTTTTAGGTTTACGACGTTTAGTGAACTGTCCCTGAGAAGGATTAAACCCTAAATTAGCCATAAATTTAACCTCGAGGCATGGCGTTCTTATTTAAGATACTTTGAACAAGATTCAACACTTCAATCTGTTCCCTCGACAGTTGTTGTTCAACCCCTAGTTCGGCAGCAGACTCAGCTCCAATATCAAATAGCTGAGGAGCTTCTGGCTTATCGTCAATTTGACCCAACCGTTTCAACAACTGGTCAACAGTCAAATTCAGTGTTTGACCGATGTCAGCATCAGTGTAAGGAACCAAAGGCTGATCCCCAGCACCCGACGCTACATCCATAGCATCGCCTAACACTTTCTCCAAAATCCCTGCCAAAGACGCAGCTTCACCCATGCCAGGTGACAGACCATACAATTCTTGACCCAACGCATCAGCAAGCTGCGCTGTCTGCGTTGCTTGGGCCCGAGCCTTAGCCTCTGCCCCAGCAGCATCGTCAACACTAATCTGACGTTGCAGAACAGCATCTTCAATAGCCATCAAAGAATCTTCATACTGATCCTGAGCATCAAACATAGCTTTCGCTGTCTCCGTATTTAACCGACGGACCTCAGCGTTAGCGCCTTGCAAAGCATCTGAACCTACTTTGTCCCACGCCAATTGTCCTATGACGGACAATCTGTTAGCAAAATTTACTCCCGTATCAAACGTTCCCTGCAAGAACCCAGCTTCAGTAGCGCCGACAGCGTCAATCCAAGCATCAGGATTCAAACCAAGTTCAGTAGCTTTAGCTTCAGCTGCACGAACCTGATCGGCGTACAACGACTGCATGCCGCCAACCGACTTTTCGTGCTGCGTCGCATAAAACGCTTCCATTGCCAAACGGTCAGCGTTGGAACGAGCATGCTGCCCTTTCCAAGTTTCCATGTCGGCAACAATTTCATTGCCTCGACGCGTTTGCTCGTCTTGCCAAAATTGGTTACTTCTATCAAACTTATTTTTATAATCGCCCCTACGATCCTCCGCCCAAGCATTGATAGTGCTCATCGGATCGTAACCGCCACCAGCATTGGCAGAACCAGTGTCCCCAGTCAACGCAGCTATCTCGTCAGATATACCCAAACGAGCAGCCCAATCAAGAATATCCGAATCATATTGCTGGTCGGTGGGAGGGCCACCACCAGGAACAAAGCTAGGAGCTTCCTGAGAAGAATAACCAGGTTGGTTCTTAATCATAGCTTGCTGTTCAAGCATCCGAAGCATTTCAGCTTCAGCTGCACCAGCTTTACTAGCTTGTAAACCTCCTTTGAGGTTTCTTTCAGCGTCACCTAATGCAGTTGACTGTCTGGCATTAGCAATTGTTTGCAATCGTGCGTCTTGCTCAGCTCTATCAGCTTTCATCTTCGTACTGTGCAAAGATTCAGGAGCGTAATCGCCTGCAATAAATTTACCTATATAAGGTGCAGCTTCACTAAAAGCAGTTAAAGAACCAGTTAAAGGATTACTTTTTATAGCCTTACCAACGCCACCCGAAACTTCATCCCACCAGTCGTCCAAAACGCCCATTTCAAACTCCTCTAACGTTCGCAGAAGCCGCTACAGAACTTAAGAAACTTTTCAAAGCATCTCGATCAACAAATCGTTGACTAGATTGTTCTGCTCCCAATCCCTGCTGAAGCAACAAATCTTGCAACCTTCGGCTTGTTTTATTCGTCCAATCACCACGGCTGCGTAACGCTTCGCCAAGGAATCTACCCATACCAGCATTACGAACACCACTGTTCGTCATACCTCTACGCTGCATAGCATCTTCTATCGCAGCAATTCCTTTATCTTCAGCTCTGTCTATACGACCTAAGCCACGCACATAATCTTGAGTAGTGCGATCACCCATCAACCCAAGCTTTGCTATCAAATCCATTAACTGCAAACGATTATCAAACGCTGCACTAGTACCAAACGATTTCGTACCTGGCAACTCACCTAACGGATTGAACGCATTTTGATTGTTGTTCTCTATAACAACCTTCTTTTCCGAATTGGGATTATTATTATAAGTATTCGGAGCCATGTTCGACGCAGCTGTTGCCAAAGCTCGAGCTGGCGTCCCCGTCAAATCATTAATGGCATCATTCAAACTTTGGCCTGCAGCAGAAGACTGGTTAGACCAATTTCTTTGGTTTTGATTTGTCAACGACTCCAAAGGATTTTGAATTGTATTGGAAATACGTTTGTTGAAGAGTTGACTAGCAATTTCTCCTTGATTAAATCTATCAAGATTAATCTTTGCGTCCCCAATATTAGGAGAATCAAAATCATCTAAAGTACTATTGATACCTTGATTAAACGCGTCTGTCATCGACACTGATTTGACTTTATTATTTGCCTTAGTGCGATTTGTCATATAAGGCTCAATTAGTGAGTAAGACATTTAAGCTCCTATATTTATTCCTCAGTCGTCCCACAACAACAGTCGCAGGTACATTGAACAGCTTCAAGCTGTGCAATGTGAACTCGCATCAAAGCGATTTCCCATTCCAGCTTGCCACGCTCACTCAAAGAAGCAATAACTTCTTCGATACCTACGTCAGCGCTCATGCTGGATCAGGTGCCTCAACATCTGGAGCACCTTGAATCGGAGCAGGGCCTACAAGAGCCGTAACCTCAGCTTCGCTTAACCCAAGATCAAGAAGTTTCTGACGACCAGCAACCGCATCATCATTCTTTTGTGTTTCTTCTGCATTCTGCTGAATAGCTATTTTTTGCTGCTCATCAAAATGGGCATACTCTTCTTCAGTGAACTCACGAATAGTTTGCTCATTAGTAGAACAATCAAATATAGCCATCATCATTGGCGGTTCTCTTAAACTCATATCAATTCCTTACTCATTTACTTGGTAATCACCATTGGTAGACCGATACAACAAAAAAGTTCCACTAAAGTTGTAAGACATTTGGATATAGAAGTCATTGGTGCTGTAATTACTGTTGTTCCCACCGCAACCCATTTCATAAGCCCCCCACTCGCTGTTACCAGTAGCAGTAGAACCATCTGAAACACCATCGGTACAACAAATGGTCCAGTGTTGGTGAACTGGATAAAATTGTTCGGTGGAATACCACTCCCAGCAGCCTACGTTCTTACCCTGCCTGCGCCTGTCATAAGGTTGGACAGTTGCCGTGGGGTCATTTGGATCAGTTATTGCAGCACCCCAGCCATACATGCTGTAGTGGTTTTTCATAACGCCATTACCGAAATAGCTACCAGAGGTGTAATAACTTGCGTTACTAGCACCTGTGCCGAAGTTATTTGAATACAAAGTGCCTATTTGATTTGGGCCAGACCATTCCTGACATTGGTCGTGCTGGCTCGTTGTGTAAACGTATGACCAAGCGTGACTGTTGCTAAGAGTACTACTCGTGTGAAGCGTGTAATTACCAACCACCCTGTAAATAGGAGCTACGGCACCAGTCATGGTGCGACTTTGCCCAGACTCGTCTATCGCGGTTCCCGAATTTATGCTCGTAAACTGACATACGCTCGTAGCACTGGAATAAGGAATATGTACTTGTGCTTGCAAAACCCAATTTTGATTTGGCATATTAATTTATTCCTTTAAGAGCTGTGGACATCAGTCCAGCCCATTCCATAAACTTTCAGTGTCGAAAATACGTTAAAGGTCAGAGCGTCACCGTTTGTGGCTGTTCCTGCACCAATGCGAATACTGTCCATTGGCCCTATCCCAGTCGGAGCAGAAGCAGCAAGTTGGGCATCAAGTTTGGTGTAAGCCATCCAACGAGCCGAGCCGTATTGGCCATAGTTGCCTGGATTACCAGGGTTAGGTCCGCCACCGTTCCATGCAATGCATTTAATACTGTCATCCCCAGGAAGAACGCAAGTACCTTCCATTACCATTCGTTCACTAAAATCATGAGCACCTTCAATGAAATACCATCTAGGGAATCTGCCGTAACTAGTCGTAACGTATTGTTCGGTACCGTTACCTAATCGGGCCGTAGAGTTTCCATTATTTGGCATCCACTCGACCATCATGTTTCGATACTTTGCCGCAGAAGCATTGTATCCACCAGCCCAAGCCCCTTGCATTTCAACAGTTGGACCCCACTGCCATGAATAGCTAATAGCGCTAGCAGTACTGGAAGGAACTTTGATTTGACCGTCGAACGTAATCGAAATCATGGCGTAATCAGTATCCAGACCTTGAATAGTTAAATACTGGAGAGTGTCATCTGAACCAGTCGTAACAGAACCAATTTCATAAAACTTGCTTTTAAGAGCCATTATGGTTTGATTCCCCGACCAAGTATTGTCCACGCCTGATAGTTGGAACTGCCGTTGCCATACGAATCTGACGTATAGAACGTAGTGATAGGACTAGTGGTATTTATTACTCCTGAATTAAATTGCAAGGTTCCATAACTCGTAGCAGTCCCGTTTGTGTAAGACCCTTGGGACCACCACGCTTTATTGTTCGTGTTGCTGGAATAGTTAGCGATATAAATGCGACACATGTGACCGTAATTAGAGTAACCCTCGGGATACATGTAAGGACTAGTCTGAGAGTTGTAGCTATAGCCACGGCCAGTTGAGTGACCCGTATACCAATAAGTCGAATTAGTTAAAGCAGGGTCGCCATTGAAATAATAATTCCAATTAGCAGTCCAAGTTGATTGGTTACTTTTACTCAACCAGATTTCTAAATCTTTCCAGTCCGAAGTCGGAATACTATTTATGCCCCAATTCCCACCAGCGTTATTTAGAGAGTCAAAATATTCGCCCCCCATTTTGGGGTTCATTGATTCCGAAGAAGCAATAATTCCCCAAGCAGATCTCGCCGCAGTCGTCGAACCAGCCATTAGCTCAGAAGTCCTGCCGCAATCCAAAGATCAGCCGCACACTTAGTGAGAACAGCTTGACCGTACTGACCAGTAATGTTTAGCGCACTGCCATACGAGTAGATCGTTACACCAGAACCCTGAGCAATTGTTGTTTGACCTGCACCATATTGGACAACGTTGATTGTTACCCCAATGTCATAGTTGACGCTCGAACTTGGCGGCACCGTCACAGTGTTCGCCGCAGCGTTCGTCATTTTAATGAGCTTGCCAGCGTCACCAGCAACCAACGTATAAGCAGTACCTGTCTGCTCATTAATCGTGAACTTGTCGGTACCAGATAGCTGTGCGTAGCTCTGAGAGTTCCACGCAGTAGCGCCATCCCCAACCTTATACAGCATGGTGTCAGTTTCTAACCCAAGCTCACCAAGAGCCAACGTAGGGTTAGCGGTAGTCCAGT
>JAAHTH010001962.1_pt1 | contig 16680 bp, 16 predicted proteins | sample 6116091 | NCBI WGS metagenome assembly JAAHTH01 (sample SAMN13939990, study PRJNA603662) | sponge metagenome | isolation source: marine sponge | host: Mycale hentscheli | place: New Zealand | collected 2006 | reverse complement strand
CACCAGCCGGAACACCACGAAGGATGTTACCTACGAGGGTAGTATCTTCTGGCTCCGGTTCCGATTCAGGGGCACTAACAAACAAAGCCTCAATGGCCTCATCGTATTGTTTACCCCTTACAATATCGACAATCTGTTCGCGAGTGGCACCTTCTGGGGCTGTTACTTCGTAAACCCCACCATCAGGCATAGTTACTTCATAGGTGGACATATAAATTACCTACGGGGATGTTTTTAGTATAGCAACACCGTCAGCGCTATTAGGTAAACTACTCTTACCACTGATCCTATCAAATTGTCTCCGCACCTCTAACAGAAGCGGTTTATAAGTTTCCTCTAGAGCCTTACGGGCGGTTTTACGCTCTTCTGGATCTGCTGACGTAAACAATAACCCCTGAATCTGAGCGTCACGTAACTTAAGAAGTTCTGAGATGCGTTGTGTTTTAGCGTTCTCTGCATCAATGGCTATCTTACGTTTTTGATTTTCGGTAGTTGCGTTTTGGTAACGCGCTCTAAGCTGTGCTGCATAATTACTTGCGTCGGCTGCTACCTTGGATACTGCGGCCTTTGTTTCGTTATTGGCGTTAGCAATAGCTATATCAGTAGCATACTTAATACGGTTAGTGGCACCGATAATCTGTGCCCCGCTGATTTTCTCTTCTGCGCCAAGACGCTTCTCAACGTCACCAATTTCCAGACCAAGGTTTCTAAGGTCGGCGGCAGCTTCTGCTTCTCGTGTAGCTGCAATACCACGCCCCATCCTACCAAAAGCTGACGCACCAGTCATAAGACCGCGAAGTGGGTTACGAGTACGTGCCGCTTGCTGGTCAGCAATCATTTTTGCTCTACGAGCTTCGTTCTTTTTATATTCATCAAGTATCCCTTGCTTCCTATAAGAATCCCCAATCGCCGCTTCTTGCGCCCTATAATCACCAAATGTAGGTGTAGCAACTCTAGGCACCGTAGTAATACCCGCAACGGGGGCAGCGAGAGCAGGAGGAGGAGCGGCGGGAGCAGCGGGAGCAGCGGCGGCGGGGGGAGCGGGGCGAAGTGTATCAAATGCCAAATCGCCACCGATACCAGCCATCATAGGGCCGGGGACAGCGGCATTAGGAGCGGAAGGAGCGGAAGGAGAGGGTGATGAGAGAGAAGAAAGTGCAGTGCCAGAGCGCTGTGCAGCACCACGGAATAAATCCTCTTGTTTCTGTGCCGCAGCATTTCGGGCTTCTAAATCTCTAAGCCCCTCTTGAGTACCAAACAAATACGAAAGCGTTTCCGCACCGCCGATAGGACGTTCTCTTCTTGCTTTGTCTGCTTCAGCACTAAGAGCACGGCGTAGTGCGGCTGGGTCACCTATATCACGACCGTACTGCGAGCCTTCTCCTCGGCCCGCAATAATAGCATCTATTTTAGCTTTAAGCTCGGGACGTGAGTTATAGATGTCTTCTGATACCCCCAACTCATTTAGTAGAGCTTGTACCTGACCACCCAACTTAAACCCTACAACTCCACCTTGGGCCATATTGACCATGTTGTCGGCACGCTGAGAAGCAACACCTTCCGTTCTAGGATTACGCATGGGAGGGGCCATAGCCATACGTTGTCTGGGGGGCTGTCCTGACGCTGCCCTCTTTATATTGCTCTGCTCCGCAGCCTGACGCTGCGCCATGATACCGCCCATCTGCTTAGCAAGTTCATTCTTGGTAAGACCCATAACTTCAGCTTCACGCTGCTGTGCTATAGTCTGAGGGCGTTGTTCCATCTGCATCTGCATTTCACGTGCAGCGGCTTCTTTATCAGATTTAATTTTCTGCAAGGCTAACAGGTCCAGAAGCTGCTGGCTTTGCTGGTAACGCTGTTGTAGTGCGGCGGGATTGTCGGAAAATGCGTCCGCTTGCTGCTGGACCTGCTGATCCATATTACCAAATGTCAATGCCATAACTTAACTCCTAGAACTCATCGAAGTACGTGTCGTAGCTGGAGTCACCAGCATAGTCGATATAATCGTTACTAAACAGACTACCAATGGCGTCCCCTAGATAATCAACACCTTGACTAATAGCAGGGCGGAAAACAGAACTAAGTAAACTACCAATCCCACCACTAGAAGCCCCACCAGAAGCCCCACCAGAAGCCCCACCAGAAGCCCCGCCCCCGAAAAGCGTGTTATACAGCTCATTTATACCTGCAGCGCTAGAACCAAATACTTCAGCTTGGCTAGGTGTAGCGTAGGTATAATCTTGTGACTTAAGAGGAAGCCCCTGCAGTAGCGACTGCATATACTGTGTTTGTTTGTATGGGAAAGCAAGTTCCTCTTCGAACTGAGCTTTATCTGCAGCGATACCTTGCCCTTCAATAGCTCGTTGCTGACCACCAACATCAGCCTGTCTAGCAAGCGCACTTAACCCAAACGTATTAGCAAGTTCCTGTGCCTGCCGTGCCCGGTCCTGCTCAGTGTTAAACTGAGCTTGTGCCCTGTTAAACGCATCAGAGTATGCAGCCCCGGTAACACCAGCGGCTCTATCTAAGTAACCCCGGTCCAACTCAGCGTCCATAACAGCCTGACGGCCACCACCATAAGCACCCGCACGAGTTAGAGCACCCGCCTGATTAACACGAGCTATCTCTGTTTGCCGACGAAGTTCATCCAACTGAGGCTGAAGAGACTGTTGGATAAACGGGTTCATGTAAGTTTCAGCAGTTCCAGTCTGGGTAAACGACTGGGGCGTAAACGCGCCCATCTGCTCGGTAGGAACAGTTAAGTTAGCCACACCCTGAAACGCCTGCTGCTGTAGTTGAGACGGACCCGCTGTAAGTGGGCCGGTATAGGCTTCATAAGGCGTACTGGCGAGAGCCTGACCACGCCCGAGCATTTCGGTAACGTACGGCCCCGCGTAGTTGGACAGGGAAGACTCATAACCAGTCCTAGCACCAGTAAGATCGAATGATTGCTGCTGCACATTCGGATCAGTAGTCCCCTGTGTTTGATCTAAGGTCGTTCCATCATTATCGGCCATAAATACCTCCTACGCAGGTAACATTTTACGTGCGTTAATCTTTTTGCCCTGCTTCTTGTTGCCAGTGCGAGTTTTACGGACACGATCCATCATGGCGAACAGCGATTTTGCACCGGCATCAGAGTTACCATTACCGAGGTGGGACACAACATCTGCAGGGATGACAAACTCACCATCACTTAGACGAGCTTCCTGCTGACCATCAATACGGGCAGGCACTTTATCGGCCATACCATCAGTAACACCATCAAGATACCGCCCCTTTGAAAGCTCCGCGATACCCCCAGCAGCCATCTTTACTTCTCTTGCCGGGTTAGCAGCGTTTAGCGCAGCAATAGCTGCAGCATCTGTCTGCAGGGCATTACCCTGACCTCTAGGCACATACTGTGTATCAGTAAAGTAGCGCTGCCCCCCACTACCGGGTCTACGAGTCGGATCAGGAATATTCGGGACACGCTCTCTAATCACGTCATACTGAGGGATACCACCTTGATAACCAGCCATTTGACGCTGAACCGAAGTTGACCCCGGAAACAACTGCTCTATCCCATACGACAAAGCTGCAGGTCCAATAGTATTCCCAACGTTTGTTAGTAAGTTATCAATCCAAGACGACCCCGCAGAAGCCACAGCATTGCCAACGGCACTTGCAATAGTACCCGGACCTTGGTCTGCACCTTCATCAACTGCATACCCGTCAGCCTCGCTATACCCGTCCGGCAGCGCAGCAATCTGCCTATTATAATCTTCAATGGCTTCGGCTTCGGTGAGCCAATCATCTAAGTTCATAACAGCAGCCATTATCGTCTCCCCATGATCCGTAGAATTTCATCGGTATGATCCTCTATAAGCCCACCACTAGCTTTAGCATTACGTTTTAACAGATTACCAAGCAGCGCGTCCTGATCTGTTATAGGTGATCCGTAAGGCAAAGTCGATCCTACAGGTACAAATTGCCCGGTAAGTATATCATACTGCTCACCTATATCCGCAGCATTTTCAGTCGCTTTAACTTCTGATGTATTACTACCTACATTTGTAGTTGTGCGTAGAAGATTAGATATATCTAACGGGTTAAACTGCCCTTGCTGCCCTTGCTGTACTTGCTGTACTTGCTGTACTTGCTGCCCTTGCTGCCCACTACTAGGTGTCTGTGTGATTCTATTCGAAGCTATATTTAATATATCCGCCAAACCGCTTTGTACACCTTGTGGTGTTATACCAAGATCTCCAAGTGTATCTACAACACTACCGGTATCAGACGTAGTTTGGTCTACTCTAAGTCTATTTTCTTCGTACACGTAGGGTGGACCCATACGTAGGTCATCTTCTACAGACATCCGGTTGTCGTTACCCGCAGGGGGTAACGGTACATAGTTATCCAGCCCCAACGATTTATTAAGTATGTCTGATGACAGATAGTAACTGTAGGCGTCATCTTCAGTGCTACCCTCTATCGGAGGAGGACCAGCATCTTCATCAAAACTAAACAGGTTACGTAGGGATTCTTCGTCACCACCCACTGAGAACTTAGATACTTCCGGGTTAAGTGTAGTAAACACCTCCGAAAGCGGTCGTATATTAGTTTGGTTTGCTTTCGCCAACACAGCCTGTATCTGTTCAGGAGTCTTAGCGGACGCTGCTTCCAGCGCTAACTGTGTATTCGCCTTATCAGAGTTAGCAGTTAAGGTATCTACGAACGCGGTTTGATCCTCTGAACCAACGAAATAACGATCAAATATCTCGCTGTCCGGGCCTAGAGTCCAAGCATCCCCAATAGCGTTGTTAACATCTACCGAAGACGCCTTACGTGCAGCTTCAATAAGTTTAGCTGTCTCAAGACTGTACTTATCTAACGGTCTGTCGTTTGCTGCAAACGTATTATACGTAGCTATAGCTGCACTTGGCGCTTCTGTATTGAGGTCCATAAGAGTTGGAGGTGCCAGTAGCCGCTGAGATGCTGCGGAGTTTCGTGCTTCTCCGGGGAAGAACCCTGATATTTCTACTCCCTCAAGATCACGATATATGTTCTGTCCTGACGCAGCATCATACTCAGGTAGTACATACTGGTTAAGTTCAGGGGAGAACATACGTGACCCCTGCGTCATCGGCACATACTCTATGGTCAGCCTACCATCATCATCTACGTCATAGATCGGTACTGCAGTACCATTTATTATATCGTAATCAGTTACAGAAGCGTTCCGCACAACACTAGCAGGGCCAACACCCGCATCACTGCTCTCAACCGAAGCTATGTACTGCTGTGCTGCAGCCCTTATGGTGCCAGTATCCGCATTTAGATCGTTGCCAACACCTGCTCTTACCGCTGCATAGAAATCATCTATGTCTTCCAGACTATTAAACTTAGTGTCTACGTTCTGCAGTACGAGATCGCTAGCTTCGTTGCGTACCCGCTCATCTAGCCTAGAATCATAATCGACTTGACTTATGCTGTTTTTGCGGCCTGTAGCGAGCCAATGTGCGTAGGGGTCAACACCAGCTTCCAAGTTATTTAACTGGGCATACTCTTCAGGATTAAACTCTACAGCCAGTGTTTCAGGGTTAGCTGTAAGTGCCTCAACAATAGACTTAGTAGCTACCTGCTGTGCTGGTACTATAGCTTGGTCAATTAGTTGTTCTTTACTTATTAGAGCATCTGAAGCGATCTTGTATTCTTCAGACAAAGAAGAAATTCCAGCATCAGCATCTTCTAAAGCAGTTATAGTGAGTTGTAGTGCATCACGCGCTTCGTCTATGCGTAGTAAGAAAGCATCTGCGCTTTCTTTATCAGTGAAGCGGATATCGTCATTGTACTCGTCTACTAACGCCTTATACGCATCGTATTCATCTCGGGCTATACCAGCTATATTCTCACGCTCGGCTACAGCCTGCGCTTGACGGTCTTGAGCATCCAAAAATACTTCTTGGGCACCACTTATCTCATCTACTATACCGCTTAAATCGAGGTTCTCTATCTCTGTAGCGAGACCTGACATGGCGGCACTGTCGAAACCACGAGTAAAAGCGAGGTAGGGGTCAGTGCCTTCGTAAGCCGCATCTATCACCTCGTTAGTGACTCTAGTTACAAGCGCTGTTCTTGTGCGTGCCTCATCTGTATCTCCAGTAAAGAAATCTGATTCAGATACTAGATTTTTCACTACACCAGTGGTTACAACTGCTTTCCCTAGAGCCGCAGCAACAGCATCAGGATCTATTTCTCCTTCTATAGCTAGAGAACTAATAGCGGCGGTAGCGCTACCAGTCACCATGTCCTGAACCACTTCTGGGAGTTCGTTAAAATCGTCTACTAAATCCTTAAGTTCGTTCGTAACACTAGATAAGTTAGTGTTGTATATATCCTCAAACCCAGAGTAATCGACAGCACCTATGTTGTTTCCGATATCATCTACACTACCAATATCGTCTGGGTCAAAACTATTGAAACCACCGGGTTCATCTGGTAGGTCATCCAACCCACTAAACGCTTCCGACAAACCAGCGCTAGCCCCACCACTTAACCCACCGTATAAGGCAGCGCTAGTAATATCACCCCCTGTAAGTGCAGCGCTTACTGCACCTCGTGCAGCCCCGGCAGCGGCTTTTGAAGCTATTTTTCCAGCAGTATCACCAAGCGCGTCACCTGCGTAACTGCCTACAGAATCACCTACGTAACTTCCAATTGATGCACCAGCATAACTCGCAGCGGCGGAGAGTAATACATCACCTACATCACCTCCGTTAATAGCTGTTCTAGCGCCGGAGGCAGCGGCTATTATAAACGGATTACCAGTAGCAGCAGCACCAATCATGATGATTGTGCCAAGAGGGTCGTCAACCATACCCTCAATGACGCCGCCAACACCGTCAATAACAGGTTCTAGTATGTCATCTACAACAAAATCGACTACGCTACCAACAGCGTCTCCAACCCAACCAGCTACTGAACCAACGGCGTCCGCTACAACACTCATCTATATATTCCTAATAGCAATAGGTTCTTTACCTATCTTAGTATAGACAATATACCCGCTATCCTCACGCCGAGCGATACCGATTTGCGTATCTGAACCTTTAGTCATACGCTGAAATACTCTAAACCCGTTTAGAAAATCATCACCGTTAAACCAAGTAGTGTAATGAGTTATACCCTTTTTTTGCAGGTAATTTATATACCTCAGAGAGTTATTAACAAAGTTCTTGCCGGTATCTACATTAAACGCCCGACCAACCATCTTCTTGCTGTTTTTACCTTCGCCTCTGTGAGACAGATATACAGTGTTACCAAACTGTACAGTGTCGGATCTAGGCATAGACATCTCTTTAGCAATAGCTGCGAGAGCTGTGCCCGGAGGGTATACCTCACCAACAGCCGCCGACGCGCCATTGTTAGAGTATGCAGCCATAACCAGTATATCTGGACCTTCTAATTTTTTCTGGCGGCTATCTACAATTTCCATAACTATACCTCGGCGCTAAACAATGCCGCTGAATATACATTCCCCATACCCGCCGCCAAGCTAAGAACAACGCCTTCGGGAGCAGGACAGTCATTAGATATAAAAACAGGGTCATGCTCAGTTCGGTTGGGTATAGCAGGGATGGAACCTCTTACTATATCTTCAAACAGCAGACCTGTTTCTAAAAGACCACTAGCGCTCAAAGTATGTCCTATACGTTGCTTGTACGACGTAGCAATGAACTCACTTAACGTATTAGTGAGGGCGGTCTTTTCTGCAGCATTATTTACCGGAGTACCGGTACCATGCGTCTTAACTAATTTTACTACACTAGCGTCTAATCTGGCTACAAGCAATGCACCTTCTATGGCTTTCACATACCCGGCACCATCTTCACGTTGACCTAACGGGTTTGTTGAGTTTTCTGAAGCTGTATATGCGCCTAAAAACCGGGTTATAGGCGTAGCCATATCGGCGTGCTCAGACTCAAATATAGTAAGTGCAGCGCCCTGCCCAACATGAAACCCGTAGTTGACGCTATCAAATGCAGAAGGTTTTCGTTTATCCTCATCGTCTAGGAGCAAACAAGCGTTGGCATCCCCAAAAAACTCAAGAGAAGGTATGGATACAGAGTCTTCACCACTAAGAACTATAACCCTACCAAACCCATACTGAGATATAAGGTTTTGCATATCCATAAGAACTTTTAAGCTAGACGCACAGGCCGTAGCATCTGTAGCCACATAATCCTCTACGCCAAACATAGATGCTATACGACCAGCAAATATATTAGTTAGAGTTATAAAAGGCACTTTAGTTTTATAGTGTAGTTCAGCGTCAGGGTTTTTATCGTACCGCCCACCTATACCAGACCACCCCTGACTACCGGCAGCAAATAGAAAGGCTGTTTTCCCTTTTACCGGGTTATTTTTTACGTACTCCACCACTTCAGGAGTAATGACCTTATTAAACATTACGTGGGGTGGGTAAGACATACCAGACTTAGCCCTACTATAAGTCTCCGGGAATATATGCACCCTTTGTGGGAAGGCTATGTCTTCGTATACAGTGGATTCGGTAGTGCAGGCGGTAACGCAATGCGTCATATATATCACTGCACATCCCTCATAGCTTCTTCTATAGACTTGGGCTTTCTAGTGCTATGCTCTTCTGCGTAGACAAACGCGGCCTCTACAGTATCTATCGGTATGTTTTTAGCCGCCTCGTCGTCTAAACCGTACAACTCTGACACGTACATGTGGAGCATAACTATATCGAGACTATCTAAACCTATATCAGTAAGATTGTCGTCTTTTGATGTGGCTTGTACTCCTTCACCACCAACTACCTTGATTACTTTTACTAACTCATTAAAGAGCGCTACATGATCCATTTTTGCACCTCCGTTAAAGGGGCGTGGATGCTAGCATAATAGAGGTAACGCGGCAAACACACGCTATGAGTTGCTAACGTACTGTATATCTACAGAAGCCGAGGGTAGTCCGGGGTGCAGGGAAGTTGCAGCTTCAGTATGTAGATTAAGCTGGGTATCACCTGTAGCCCAATACACCTCAATGTAATCCCCCGCCGCCAAAGACGCCGTAAAGCCCCAGTGGATTACGTAATCGTCGTTGCCTTTTACATCAAACTTATGACCTGAATACGCTACTGCACTACCGTTTTTTTCTTCCCATATAGTAACAGGAGTCTCACTAGAGTTATTATGCTCTATCTGAAGTGTAACGTCGAAATGATATACGCCAGAATTAACAACATTTAGGCGACTGCTATTAGATAGAGTTACATTACTACTGTAATTTGTATTATTAAATGTTACCGCATACCCGGTATTTACCAACGCCGCCGTCTGATCCACGGTGCTGTAGAACGAAGCACGAGGCATGTAAAGATATTTACCGCCGTCATCCGTGCTCAGCAGTGTATTTACTATGGAGGCCAGCCGGTTAAAGAACAACCGCAGCACGTTGTTGGATTGGTCGGCTGCAGGGCGGTCGTATTCTTCAGTGGGTAAAGGTAGTGCGGGCGGCTCTACGTTGTCTATTTCGTTTGCCATTACCGTCTGCCATCAGGACGCATATCTAACCGTGGGGAACCTAACTGCCACTGCACGCCTAACTCACCAGATGAAATCTTGATCGCCATCTGCCTACCTCGAACACGGGTGTTTATCTGTTCGGTAAAAGCCTCAACAGGCACTACTGCGGTCCTCGTTATAGTCCCACTGCTAGTACCCCCTGCAGAAGCCGGGCTTGTATATCCAGATCCAGAGTTCTTAAGGGGGAAGAAAGTCATGATAGCTGCAGGAGAAGATGCCGTTGACCCATCGAAGGTCATATCGGGCAGCACGCGCCATATAAAGCTAAACCTGTGCCCATCATCCAGATCAAACTCAGCCGAGGTTATAAAGGCATCTATAGCTGTAGTCGTGGCAGTTTCGTTGTCGTCCACACCCTCCTCATGGTTTACGAGGTTATTGCTGTATGTAGCCGCAAGGGGGTGTTCTCTCGTTCCAGAATCAAGCCACGCTGACCGAGATAGATTACCGTAGTACCAAACCTTGTCGAGGTAGTTATAGACAACATATCTGTTCACCGATGTGGAGTCAGCAGAGCAGTAGAACCACCAAATTTCATGGAACTCTTCGTTTGTCCCGGCAAATACCTGATCTATCTGGGCTTCGTTAAAGTCATTGAATACGTACCGGCGCAAGTCACAGGGTAGTGGTTGCGTGCGACCATCGTACATATAGAACTTATCACGCCCCATCCAAAACGACGCGCCAGAGGCGTAAGCTACTGCGTTTTGTGAGGCAACAGATATGTTGTCACCGACGATCTGAGCACCCCACACAGCCTGACCACCCAAATATTGCAGGGAGTAGACCGAAGAATCAGTCCAAACAAGCACTTCCTGACGGGATTGCTTGGCCGTAACAATCTCGGTACCACGAGATAGCCGTAGAGAACCTGCCTGATTGGTAGCACTGGGGGTCCAGTTAGCGGCATCCTCTTGGTCAGACCACCGAATAAGCATTGGGTCTTGTGTAGATGTACCTATAGTGTTAGCGCCGAAACAAAAAACAAACCGGTTAATATCTGACACAAGAATAAAGTTCTGCACTGTCGGGGTATCAGAAGCACCACCTAGCGTAGATAAGTTTACGGCACGGGAAGAAGTACCAGAAGACACATCCCAGTAATACACGGCCCCACCGCGAGGTCCGAAAATCAAGTCTTCACCAAAATTAGACTGACTCCAAAGACGCATCGGGGAGTCAGTTGTTCCCCCAGTACCCCAAACACCACTACTCCAAGAGCCACCACCCCACCCCGTAAGGGGCACAGAAATAGCGTCACCAACACTAATCTGGTAGGCAGCAGTAACACTACCCCCACCATTACCTGTATCAGATGCGTTAGCTGTGGCGGTGGCGGTGATGGTGTAGGTATTAGAACTAGGAACTGCTTGGATTTCGTACTCTTGATTAAGCACGTCAGCGGTTATATTCCCACCCAAAGATGCAGCGCCACTAAAGGTGACAAAATCACCTACCAAAGCGTTGTGAGATGCGTCAGTAACTGTGATTGTAGCGGACCCGTTAGTAGCAGCGAATGTAGCAGCATTAGTTGTAGTAGCTCGGATAGGTGTTATATCGTAGTAAACCCCGCCAAGTTCTAGGTAGAACTTAAGGTTTGTGCCAACACCTACGAAGTTCTGACTACCAAGTGTAACCCAAGACCATAGAGATCGACACACACCCTGAAACGTGTTGTTAGATATACGCTGCCAACCACCAATCTTCTCAGGATACCCCTGCCGAAAGCGCACCTTATCGCACTCATACCAACCGGTTTCGTTGGAATAACGAGTACGTTCCCTGTTAACGCCGGGTTTCAAAGCTAACTTCTTAAGGGGCATTTAAGCTACTCCAATGTAGCCCCAGACAATGGGACGGTAGTTACTGTAATAGCTACACTACGCTTCAATTCTAACGAGTTATTACAATCTGAGCAAGTATCAGCTTCAAGCTCTGCAGCGTCTAAATCATAGCCACAGCTAGCACAGATCACCTCAATCTCGTGTTCAGGCTCTACCGCACCTTCTGCGTTTATCGTAGCGTCGTATTTAACTTTCATCATCACCTCCTACTGTAAGCATACGAGTAATTAAACGTCCGCTTCGGTTCTGTACCTGCCTATGCCACTTACTATCGGCCATCTCTTTTGCGGCAGTCTTCCAGTCTCGTACATGGATAGCCGCGATAAACTTCTTAAACCCTGAAAAACGCGGCCTGCCTAAATTAAACATCATATTACAGCAGATAAGCTGCACTTCTTCTGGAAGCCGATCAAAATCATCAACAGTCCAACGGCAGTCAATCAAAGCAGCATTAATATCTTTCTTAAAAAGCTCCGCTACGCGTTCCTCGCTAACAGGTGCTCCGGGGGGCCAGCTATATTCAGGATCCCCCTCCAGACAAAGATGACCTATACCACAAGTTTTCAAGCCGAGGTGATCTAAATAGACGGAGTACATAACCCCTTCGTCTACTTCTAGTTCCTTACGCAGCTTCTCGATAAAAGTCATTTACCTTGCCCACGGTACCGTTTCCAAGAGCGGCGCTTGTGTTTATTCTTAGGTTTTGAGTTAGTGCCGTGTCCGATACTGGTCACATGCTTAATACCTAACGGCTTCCAATCAGAAACACCAACACCTCGCGATTTAGTAGCCATTATTTGCTGACGCCCTTGTACTTTTCGAAGCTCCTGAGACCTCCCAACCCGAGCATCCCCATCAGGACAGGCATCATTTGCGACATATCAAGCGCTGGGAGTTCGACCCCGTACCCTGCTTGTACAAGTACAAATGTAAGGATAGGTTGGCAAATGTAAGACCACGCAAGAGAAAAACCGCAAGCCCACCCCACGAAAGGACGCCATCCAGCAACGAATATTGAACGGTGCGCCGCTTCTTGTTTGTTTATATCTAGTTGCGCTAGATCAATCTTTGCTAGATGTTCTGTAAGCTGCGCTTCAATCTTGCGTTCTGCTTCAGCACGTTTGTTTTTATCTTCGGGCAGGAATGAACTTACCACATCTTTGACTAGCGGCAGAACCGCCGGGAGTAGAGCTTGAATCATGTCGCTTTCCTCTCGTTAGCCACAGGCGGATGTACACCGTTGTGGATTTTGTGCATCCTCACCGCTTCGGCTTTGAGGTATGAGATGTCAGCAAGAATGTTGGCTATTTGCATGTGATCTCGACGTAGGTTTTCTGGCGAATTTAACTTGGCGAGGATATCAAGACGTTGTTTTACAACACTCTCACCATTTTCGAGTATGTCTATTCTCTGGTCAATCTTACGTAGACGACTTTCTATATCCTGCAGAATATCCTGAATTACTTTTATTTGCATCCTACCCACAGCAGCAGCGCCCGCTACACTAAATAAGATACCGCCTAACGTAACAATCAGACGAATGTCAATCGCGCCGTCCATTAGTCAAGATCGCGTTGTGCTCGGCGTATACGCAGCCAGAGTAAATACAAACCACCAAAACCAAGGATAAGGTTAATCGCAATTACAGCTAGAGAGCCAAAATCTAACGCCCACTGAATACCAAGACCAGTAGAACCAGCTAGAGCGGCTCCGGCACCTATAACCGTATCAGTGTCTTTGACAATCATCAGTTACCCAGTTCAGGCCAATCGTACAGGACGCCAGACTTCGTAATACTGCCATCATCTTCTGTTGTGTATGTTAAAAATAGTGCAGCTACTGCGTCTATATCAACAGCCTGTGTAATCTGATCTTCCATTGCCGCAGCAGCCAGCCTGATCTCGTCGCGCCATGTCTGGATATTAGCCGGTACTGCCACAGCAGTGTCTACCTTTCGGACGAATGCCCAATCGGTTTGAGACAGGAGTGACCCCTGTTGTGTACGTACTTGTTCAATCAGATTCGACTTGACGCCTTTGGTCACCACCCGCACACCGTCGTCGTCCAGCAGAGGATCGCCGTTCTCGTCTACTTCGTTAACATCTTCTAACGGCTTTGCCGTGCTGCTAATTGTACCATCAGCGTTCTGCGACCAGTTGTACAGCCTACTATCCGGTGGACTGTCTGGAATAATTTCAACCAATCCAGCAGCAGCCTTATCATCCGCTGACCAGATGTGCCAATTTTTAGGGTGCGTAATCCCATTATCATCGGTCCACGATTTGTGTTCGCGGATGGTTTTACTGTCATATTTCCACATAATCTTATCCTATCTTGCTGTCGCTGGTGCTGCGCCGTCACCGCCGAACGGATGTTCTGCGAAGGCCATGTAGATGTATGTTGAGCCAGAACCATTCATCGCTGTATTTGTTGTTCTGACCTTGAAACCGTTAGAATTGAATGATGCTCTCCTAGAACCAGCGGGGTTGTCTTCTTCGGCAGCGCTAGTACTAGCAACAAGTACAGCGTTTAGGTCGTTACCTGCTGTTGGATTATCCCCACCTGAACCAGCATCAGCACCAAAAGAACTGCCACGCGCTGTATCAAGTATCGGCCAACTTTCAGCAGCATTTGTTCTTTTAAATAGGACAAAACGGGGCGTAAAGCCGGTATACACAAAAGGACCATCTGTTGATCCATTGCCGGTGTAAGTCCCGATAGAACTATAGCCGGGAATTTCTGCGAAACAGTAGGCAACGTAAGTTCCGCTGGCATTATTAATGTCACCGCCTACGCCAACAGTATACACACTGCTGGTTGGCACAGCACGATACTGTTCAGTGTTGCTCACAGGTGCTGCGGTGCTGTTAAGATAAAATACCTTATTGATGCCGACAGCATCGTTATATGTCGTCCAGTTTCCACTAGCGTCTAGTCGTTTTGTAAAAATCATTTTTGGGGCAAGGCCAAGACCATGACCAATTTCTTGATTGTCAGAGCCGTTACCCGAATACTTCACTACGGAAAAACCTGCGGTCGTGTTGGCACTTACAGTGCTGGTTATATCTCCATCTCCGTTGCTGCTGCCAGCGCCGTTTGCTAACCACTGCCATGCAACCATAGAGTTGCCGCTGGTATTAACTTCTCCTCTATTACCAACAGTAAAACCATCTGAATCAAAAGACGTTAATCCTTCAGAAACAGTTGCTTCTTGACCAGAAGTAGAAGAAAAGACTACTTTTGTAGCACCACGAACAGCATCGTAAAGATCGTGTTCATTGCCACCAGTTGTTCTATTTTTAATCCAAGCAAAGTCAGGCTGGAACGTACTATTTCCAGATTGATTTACCTCAAGACCACCAGAGCCAATAGCTGTTCCATTGCCCGTATAGATCGTAGGCTGGAAATACTTTGACCCATCTGTGATCGATGGCGTGGGAAGGTTGGCGGTGGATAGTGCATTGAAGCCGGTGGGCGGTGTGTAGGTAAAAGCAGACTGCCCCCAATTAATAGTCCCTCCAACACCATTGGATGTAGCAATCACAGGTATCCATGTTGTTGCATCAAGAGTTGATCCGCTTAATGCAGTGCCTTGCGTTGAATTATTTTTGTAAAATGTTAGAGTTTTGGTAGCACTGCTCAAGTCTAGTGCAATCCCTATTACGTCTCCACTTCCAGCAGTTGCGCCATACGATGCGCCTGATCCTTCACTGAAAAAATTACCGTTAAAAGTTCCGTAAACATAAACGTCAGCAGGACTTCCACCGTCAACACTTACATCAATAGGACTTATCGGTGAGCCTATTCCAACCCACGTTTCCGTACCTCCCGGCTTCCACTCCCAATACCATTTGCCTGAAGATACACCAATCGTTCCATAGGTAGGTCGCTGTAGAGTCGTTGCGTAGGTAAGATTTCCGTCACTAATCGTATTAGCAGAAGATTTTTTAAGAGGATTCAAAACACAGAAGTTATTCGTCGGCGTATCCAACATCTGGTCTGTGGTGGCTAGTCCGCTGCTAAAAAAGTTATTTCCTAGTGTTGAATTATCTACCCAATTTACTTGATTAGCGTCTGCTGCTGCATCACCTTGTGCAACTACAAGCCTAACTTCGTTTGTGCTAGTCTGTGTAAATGTGTGTACTAATGAACTATTACGGTAAACTTTGATTGTTCCGCTTTCACGGGTCATCTTCCAAACATCGCCGTTGGCTATTGTTGTAGAATCTACAACCGTTGTACCGCCATATTTAATGTCTCTATTAGCCGCAACAGATGAAGTTTGAACATACCAGCTATCTGTCATGTTCTGCATATTACCGGCAGATGAGCTATCACTAAAAGTACCGTCTTCGTCAATTTCATATAAACCAAATATAAAGTTAGCCATATTGACGTAACGCCAGCTAAACTCAAAATCACCAGTAAAAGTATCAACAGTTTTTATTGCTTTGTTGCTTGCGTCAGCTTCAATACCACCATCTGTAAATGTGTATGAACCAGTTGCGCCTGTCCATTGAGCAGCTTGAAATGAATTAACTTGATCACCAGAAGTGCGAACGTCTTGGCCTAAGAATGTTGAATCTTCACCTGTGATATAGAAGCCATTAGTTCCGTAGCTGCCTGTGTATGCTTTTGGTATCCAGACACCTTCGTCGTTGGTTTCGCCGAAGCTGGTTGGGTCTAGTGCAGTGCCATCGATGAAGTTAAGTTCCGCCAAGTACCCGCCAAAATAATCCGCCAAGTTCGACTTAGCTATCTGATGCTGGGAGGTGCTGTTAATGTCCCATTCGGCATTCTGACCAAGCTCCGTAAACGTGGTTGACGAAAAGTCTGTTACCTGTGAACCGTTGACGTACAACTTCCTGCGGTTAGTGTCTGTAGCCTGAGTAGAGTCAAAAGCAAGGACGATATGATACCAAGCGGACGTATCCCTAAATACCTGAGACGTTACAAACGTGTGATTGCCAGCAGGACTTTCCAAGCGCAAAACATCAGCACTAGTGAACCGTAGACAACTGCCAGCGCCAACACCAAACAGTTGGTGAACTTGGTTTGGTCCACCGGGATTTCCTAATCCAGAGCGTTTAACCCATAAACTCCATGTCCACGTTCTTCGGTTTGAAGCACTGCTTGGTGTTCTTAACATATGAGCAGCATCCGAAAAGTTAAACCGGATCGACTGGTCAATCTCGTAGCCAGCACCGCCAGCGTTAGCCAGCCACTGTGAGCCGAACATAGTC
>JAAHTH010001771.1_pt2 | contig 16712 bp, 11 predicted proteins | sample 6116091 | NCBI WGS metagenome assembly JAAHTH01 (sample SAMN13939990, study PRJNA603662) | sponge metagenome | isolation source: marine sponge | host: Mycale hentscheli | place: New Zealand | collected 2006 | reverse complement strand
GACTGGTTTTTCGATTCTTCGGAATTATCCGCAAGATCGGTATAAGTTCACACGATACTACTGGTAAGCAAGGCGTCTGTTCTGTTCACATTGATGAGAAGTCATAGTTCAGGCGTGAAGGTAACGAACCACGGAAGGTTGCTCGGATGACCAGCTCGAATCCCCATCGCGACGGAAGCGTAATGGCCGCGACAGGTAAAAAGCGAAGCCACAACGGTGTGCTTCGGAACATCACACTAAGCACATTGGCAGTGTTAGCAGTCGCATCGAGCGGTTGTTACGGAGTGAACTACGGCTACAACGCCGGATTCCTCGGATTCCCGATGCCAGTCAGCCCGTACTATCAGCACAAACAAGAGGAAAAATTCTGGGAACAGGAGCGGTACAACCGCGTTCCGATTCTTGGCCCCACAACCTCGGGCGGTCCAACCGTTGCTCTGGATCCACCCAGCGATGATGAGATCATACGAGCACTGGAGAAAGCTCGTCCTGTCCAAGGTGGCATCCCACTACTTTGGGAAAAACAGCGTAACAATGTGCGAATCATCAAAGAGAAGATCGCGGACTACATGGATCCGCCCCGCTTCTACCCGCTGATCGGACCTGCACAATTGCACCATGCCCACTACAAGTGCACGATCTACTTTGACGAAGAGACAATTGTCGGTTATCCGGTTCCGCACACATTGGAAGACCGCGAAGCCATTGAGGTTGTCTACATCGACCACAATCACTTCCACATGGTGGGTGATGTCGAGCCGTACACCACTCCGAACCTGTAAGCCTTGCCTTCACTACTGGTTCGAAGTTCAGCTTCGGTCAAGCATTCTCAACAACGCCAGCCATCGACGGCTGGCGTTTTTTTTTGCAGTCGCAGCACAAACGAGTTTCTGCCATTACGTTTACTCCGGCGGCTCATGTCTCGTTCTGAACAGCTTGGATTCAGTCAGCTATCCTGACACCCAGAAGAGACACACTCAGGGCGTCCGTAGGCCCTGCCTCACACACGTTGCCCCGCCAGAACCATCACAGCAGGGTTTTTCTGATTTCAAATCTGTATTTCCAGTCCACCGTCTGGAATCTGACTCTCAAATGGCGCATGGTGTGGCGACTGATGTTGCGGAGACAAGCTGAACTGCTGAAAGTCAGTTTTCCAGTCGTTGATCTCCCCAAGAGATTTTTCCCCAAATAGTGTTCCAAGCATGCTTGTTTTTGACGCCCATCTCGACCTCAGCCTGAACGCGTTGCAATACAACCGGGATTTACGGCTGAGTGTTCCGGAAATTCGAGCCGGTGAAATCGGAATGTCCGACCTTGCGGGTCGCGGCTGTGGCACCGTTGCGTTTCCAGAAATGCGGCAGGCAGGCATCGGTATATGTGTGGCCACTTTACTTGCTGGATGCATGAAACCCGCGGGTCCTGTGGGAATGTGGAATTCACCATCACAGGCGTGGGCGATGACTCAAGGTCAGTTGGCCTGGTACCGTGCAATGGAGGCAGATCAGCAATTGCGACCGATCTGCAATCACCACGAATTGGAAACGCACCTGACCCGCTGGACACGAGACCCTGAAAACACACCCATTGGGTACATCCTGAGCTTGGAGGGCGGTGACTCGCTTCGCACGCTCGATGACTTGGCAACTGCCCATTCACAAGGTCTTCGTGCCCTTGGACCAGCACATTACGGGATTGGTCGCTACGCCTTGGGACACGACCAATCTGGCCCTCTTTCATTGGCAGGCCGCGAATTACTTTGCGAGATGGATCAGCTAGGGATGATCTTGGATGTAACGCATCTTGCCGAACAAACATTTTGGGATGCCCTCGATTTGTATCAGGGCCCTGTATGGGCCAGTCACCACAATTGTCGTGCGTTGGTTGATGACCCCAGACAACTCAGTGATCGACAAATCGTAGCATTGGCAGAGCGCGACGCAGTCATTGGTGTCGCGCTTGATGTCTGGATGGTGGTGCCAGCATGGAAACGGGGCATCAGTCGACCCATGGACCATCCGTCTGCAAACCTGCATGGCTTAGCGAATCATGTGGACCACATCTGCCAACTTCTCAGCACCAATAAGCACACAGGTATCGGAACAGATCTTGACGGTGGATTCGGAACAGAACAAACGCCTGCAGATCTGGATACCATTGCTGACCTGAATCGGTTTCAGAGCATATTGCGGGATAGAGGTTACGATGAAATAGCACTGTCAGCCATCTGCCACGGCAACTTCCTCTCATTACTGAAAAACGCATGGGCCTGATCAAATGAAGAATGATTTTTGCATGCCGCGCGGAATTGAAAACTGCGTCTCCCCCGGTATCCTGATTGACGCCGAACGAGTAGCAGGCAACATCCAACAAATGATTTCAACGGTAAAAGGTGACAGCTCGCGACTACGGCCTCATGTCAAAACGCACAAAATGGCTAATGTAATACGCATGCAAGTTGATGCTGGCATCACCAAGTTCAAAGCAGCCACCATCAGTGAAGCAAGCATGGTAGCGGGGAATGGAGGCGAGGATATTTTGCTGGCTTACCAACCCATCGGTCCAAACATCGATTTATTGACCCAACTCATTCACAAGCATCCGAATGTTTCATTCGCAACGATTGTCGATCACAAGGACGCAGTCAATCAACTTGCCAGTTCCATGCAACATGCGGACCTGAACCTCCGAGTTCGGATTGATGTCGATTGCGGCATGCACCGCACCGGCATTCCGTGGGGAAGCACTTTGAACGCACTCCGTGAACTAATCGAAAAAAAGGTTGGTCTTGAGTACGAAGGTTTGCATGTCTACGACGGCCATTTGCATCAGCCTGATTCCGAGACTCGAAAACGTGAGACCATAGAAATCATTAACCAAGTAGTGGCCTATGACAAGGAACAGACAGCGGGCAACGTCGTTGGAGGTGGATCGCCGACCTATGGCTTCTGGGCCGAAACAACTTCTTGGGAATGTTCACCAGGCACAACCCTTTTTTGGGATCTGGGTTATTCCACAGCCTTCCCTGAATTGCCGTATAACATTGCAGTCGCAATTTTGACAAGAGTCATCAGCAAGCCTGGCAAAAATCTGTTTTGTCTGGATTGCGGCTACAAGGCAATTGCATCTGAAATGCCACTTAAAAATCGCCTGACCGTGCTAGGCATGGATGACGCAAAAATCATTAGCCACAGTGAAGAACATATGGTCTTAGAAAGCTCTCGAGCCAGTGAACTCCGACTCGGCCAAGCTCTTCTGACGATCCCACGTCATGTCTGTCCAACGATGGCACTGCACGAGAACGCCGCGATCATTCGGGGGGGGGAGGTTCATTCTGAGAGATGGCATGTCACTGCTCGTAATCGTCTTGGCATCTAAACACGCCACCGCCGCTGCTCATTTCTCCGGAAGCTCACCAGCGTTTTAGTGCGACCGGCCATGGCTTGCAAATTGAATTGATTTGCAAACGACTTGGGGGGTGACAACACGCACTGCAAACAGCAGCCAGAACCCAACCTCGGTAACATACCACCTGCACCTTGGTGCATACTCAGGCGGCTCGTTCAATCGAGCCCCAGCAAACGCGAGAAAGTTGGCTTAGTAAAAGAAAAATCAAAGACACCATACACAACGGACCTGACAGTACTTTACATTGTGCAATGATCACTCGAAACACTGCACACCGAATGGTGAAGCTCAATGGTCCAGGAACATGATCCGCCGGTAGATCCGGTATACGAAAGCTCGCTCCGAGAGCTCAAATGGATATTCGTGATCTGGCTGACGCACTTTATATGGGTCGTCGGATATTGCTATGCATTCGGTTACCTTGCGTCGGGAACCAAGCTAACCACGGTGATCGGCATGCCATCATGGGTATTCTGGGGAGTCTTCGTTCCCTGGCTCAGCGCAACGCTGGTCAGCACTTGGTTTGCGTTAACTCAAATTGAAGACCACGACTTACCGGATTCCACACCTGCTGCCACGACAAGTCCCTCCAAAGCACAGCGAGGGAGTGGATCATGAGTGAGGGTTCAACTGCCGCTTTATTGACCTTTGCCGGGTACACCATTTCCGTCTTTGTTTTGGCGATCCTGTCAAATCGTGTTGGCAAAGGTAAGGATTTTGTCGGCGAGTATTTTCTAGGCAGTCGTGGCTTTGGAGTCTGGGCATTCGCACTGACCTTCGCAGCGACCAACGCTTCAGGCGGTTCCTTCACCGGCTTCCCCGCTTTGATTTACACCCATGGGTGGACATTAGCACTTTGGATTGCCGCTTACATGGTCATGCCGCTGGTGTCGATGGCACTGATCGGCAAACGCATGAACCAGATCGCTCGAAAAACGAATGCACTGACAATCCCCGAAGTGCTTCGCGCACGTTTTGAAAGCTCCGCCGTTGGGCTTGTGGCGACCTCACTGTTGATTTTTTTCATGTTCTTTTATCTTCTCGCACAGTTCAAAGCGGGCGGCATCATCCTCAGCACCCTGTTTGCCGACGAACCACTATTTCAATCAGCAGTTTCATTTGTCAGCCAAGCGACAATGAACATTCCCTGGATCAACCAAGCTGAACCAGACTATTTACTTTGCCTTATTTTGTTCGCCGGAGCCGTGATCATCTACGTTGTCTACGGAGGATTCCGAGCCGTTGTATGGACAGATGTGATGCAGGGAATTGTCATGTTCCTCGGGGTAATTCTGATGCTAGGCATGGCGTTATGGCAGGTAGGCGGACTTGAAGCGGCTACTCGCAAACTTGAGAAGATGATTCCTCCGGAACATGGCACTGCGGTTCTCTCAAGCGTCACAGCATCAAGTAGCGACCAAACGTTCGCCAAAGGAACATGGTTATTCGACTCAGGAAATGTGTTCCGCCTCGGAGAATTGGCAACGATCGCGAAAGGCAAGTCCTCAACAGGACCAGTCAAAATATTAAAAATCACAACTCCATTCGAAATCGAAGAGCTGAATACCAAACGAAAATCCGGTCGGATTTCAGACACGGGCCTGCGAGTGAGCGTGACCAAGCCCAAAGCCTATCGATACGGTGCAGGTCAAACGGGAACCTATGTCAGCAACCCTGGACCCGACTCAGCTAACGAGCTCGGCTTTCTGGCTGTTGGAACTGCCATCAGTTTTTTCATTTTCTGGCCCTTCGCAGCTACTGGACAACCTAGCAACATGGTACGGCTGCTGTCATTTAAAGACACACGCACACTTCGTTATTCAATTGTGACTGTCGCTATCTATTACTCGATTATCTACTTTGCGTTGATCATCATTTTTTGTTGTGCACGAGTATTGATGCCCGGCATGGAAATCGCTCCTGATCAGACCATGCCTGCCTTTGCAGCCCAACTGACGAAAGACGCTGGGATTCCATGGCTAGCGGGTTTACTGGTAGCCGCACCCTTTGCGGCGGTCATGTCAAGCGTTGACAGCTTCCTGCTGGTGGTTTCGTCAGCGGTCGTCCGCGACATCTACCAACAACATGTTGATCGGCAAGCTCCTGAAAAGATGATCAAACTGTTGAGTTACAGTGTCACCGTGATCGTTGGTGTCCTAGCCGTACTTTGCGTGCTTAATCCCCCCCAGTACCTACAAGACTTAATCGTCTTTGCTACCGGTGGGCTGGCAGCCTGTTTCCTCATTCCAATGCTACTCAGTTTGTACTGGCCCCGCATGACAGCTAGCGCGACGATTGCTGCGATGCTTGGCGGTACGGGGATGCACATGGGACTGACTTGTTGGGGATATGTTGCCTACAAGGAATTTAAAGCGTACTCATTTCTCGGTGTGAATCCTTTCATTTGGGACCTAGTCGGCTCACTGGCGATTGCGTTGCTCGTGATTGCTGTCGGTCCCAAACCCAACCGCGACCTGATCTTAAAATTCTTTCATAACGTCCCTGCGAAAAGCGACTAACACCACCTGAGTTCGCCCGGCAACACAGTCTCCAACGATGAGCCAAAAGATTTGCGCCCGGCAACACAAAAGCAATGGCTCCAAGGCCGCCAGAAGATTTCAGGTCATCCAAGGCTCAGGGTTCAAATGCGCGTGAGAGCCGCTGTATTGCTGTCGTGGACATTATCTCCGCGGTGTTGATGCTCCGAATCCACAAATGATTCCCGGTCATGATCCCGCATTCGAAACAACGAGATCCGCTCGGAGCAATGGGAAAAGCCCAAAACTTGGCCCGCAAACAGGAGTCATTGGCCTGACCTGGACAGCTCAATTGAAATCGTCAACATCGCATGTGAAGTTCTGCTTTAGCGGGGGTCTCTGGAACCGTTTCCCTTGAGATTCCGACCCTCTGAGCTTCAAAATCGCCCAGACTTGCTTGGCTCATTCCGCACATTCAACGGCTGAAAAGGGCGAGACCACTGCGAAACCGCCATTTCAGGGTCCAGCTGACTTTTACCTGTCCGTGACAGCGAACATAAATCCACTAGACTTTAGCGGTATGAACGACAAAGCCCCCAACGACCTAAACGCAAAATCCTTGGAATCTAAATTGGAACCATCGAAAGCTGTTTCATCCGATGACACTTCAGCCCTCGGAGCCCCCAGCAGAGCAATCCGCCCGCATGGTCTGGATAACGGCCGAGCATTGGCAACTGCTGCTGCGCGGGTGGCGTTGGACAACAATGGCCAGAATGTCATGATTCTTGACGTTTCTGCCCAATCAGCCGAATTCGACTTTTTTGTACTGGCTACAGGCACCAGCCGACGCCAGTTGCACGCGATCAGCGAGCAAATCGATGACGAACTCGAAAAGAACCTCGGTGACCAGCGTCTTGGGATCGAGGGTTATGACGAAAGCCGCTGGATCGTGTTGGACTACGGCAGTGTGGTAATTCACCTGTTTGATGACGAGACACGCGATTACTACGACCTCGAATCGCTTTGGGCTGACGGAGAAGCCATTCCATTGGCCGATCTTGGCATTGATAATGGCAAGCAATGAACGGGCCAAGTGTGACCTGTTTTTTTAAAAGGCGCTGTAAATGAGATACGGCATATCTTTGCGTAGCCAGCAATTCCTGAAACACCTCGTCAGTCCGTGTCCCGCAAGACCGTCTCCACAACTGGACCAACACTGATCGGGAATAACGATTTGGACTACTGCTTGGGACCGCTGATTGGAACCACTGATTGGAACCACTGACGCCCAGCTCCTGACTCTTGAAATCAAATATTCTTCATGCACGTTCCTCATCTACTGCAACAGCGTTTCGTTGACGCACTCAAAGATTTTACTGATCACCCCGAACAATATGCTTCCATGATTCGGGGAACAGCTGACCCCAAACACGGCGACTATCAGGCCAATTGCGCGATGCCACTGGCCAAACAATCAAGCGACGGTAAAAATCCGCGGGAAATCGCCGCGATGCTCATCGCGAAACTCCAGCTTGATGACATTTGCGAGCCGCCTGAGATTGCTGGACCTGGCTTTATCAATTTGAAATTGAAAGACAGTTTCTTGAGTGACTCACTCGCAAAAATTTTAGGGGATGATCGTTGTGGCATCACGCAAGTTGTGACCGACAAGTCGATTGTGATCGACTTTTCGTCACCCAATGTCGCTAAGCCGATGCATGTCGGACACATCCGCAGCACCGTTATTGGCGACTCATTAGCGAGAACGTTGAGATTCCTGGGTTATCCGGTGGTTACCGACAATCACCTGGGCGACTGGGGAACCCAATTCGGGATCATCATTTACGGCTACAAGCATTTTGGCGATTCTGCAGTAGTCGAGTCGAACCCAGTCACTGAATTGGCCAAGCTCTACCGCATTGTCAATCAGTTGGTTGAATATCGAAAGGCAATCAAGTCTTTACCGAAATTGAGACAGGGTATCGAAGATGCGAAGCAGGCAGTTGCGCAAGCTACAAATGTTGTCGAAGAAGCTGACAACAAGCTACTTAAGAAGGCGAAAAAAACGCTGGCTGCCGCGGAACGCAGACTAGCGGGTGCCGAAGCCAGTCTGACCTCGGCTGAAGACAAGATTCTGACGGTTGAGCAGGATCCCGACCTTGGTCCAAAAGCAAAAGAGCATGCACATATTGATACCGAAGTGTTGGAGGAAACAGCCAAACTGCACCGGGGTGATCAAGAGAACATAGCGTTGTGGAACAGATTCCTGCCACACTGCAAGGACGAGATTAACCGGATGTATGCGAGGTTGGACATCCGCTTTGACCACACTTTAGGCGAAAGCTTCTACCATCCGATGCTTTCCGATGTGACATCCAAACTGGAAGAATTGGGCCTTGCCTCGGATAGCGATGGCGCCCTCTGTGTATTTCTGCCTGAGTTCGATGCACCTATGATAATTCGCAAGCAGGATGGTGCTTACCTTTACGCCACGACAGACTTGGCAACACTGGAGTACAGACTTACAGAATTCAATCCCTCCGAGATCCTTTATGTTGTTGACACGCGTCAGAGTGAGCACTTTGACAAACTTTTTGCTGTCGCTGACCACTTTGGACTTAGCGAAGTGAAACTTGCACATGTAAATTTTGGAACAGTGCTGGGTGAAGACGGCCGTCCGATGAAAACACGAAGCGGCACATTGATTGGTCTGGAAAGTTTATTGAACGATGCAGTCGATCGAGCCAAGCATGTGGTTTGCAACCCGGAGAGACTTGCGGCCTTTGACCCACCGATGGATGCTGCGGAACAAGAAAACATCGCCGAAGCAGTTGGAATTGGTGCGATCAAATTTGCAGACTTAAGCCACCACCGCACCAGCGACTATCGATTCAATCTGGACAAAATGGTTGCGCTCGATGGGAATACCTCTGCTTACGTCCAGTATTCCTATGCAAGAATGCAAAAGATTCTTCAGAACGCGAATGCAACTGACGAAGGGGTTGCAGCCTTGGTACGAGAGCACGGCGTGGAGTTCACCCACATAGCGGAACGCAACCTCGTCCTTCAATTGATTAAGTTCGAGGAGGCACTCACGACCGTTCATAAAGACTACGCGCCCAACCATTTAGTGGATTATTTGCTTGAGACAGCAAAGGCTTACTCCCGATTCAATGACAACTGCCACGTGCTCAAAGCCGAGTCAGAATCCGTTCGCACAACCCGCTTGGCAATCGTAGTCCACTGCAAGCAGACGCTCGGCAAGGGATTGAACCTGTTAGGAATCGATGTAGTTCCTCGAATGTAATCGTACAAATTCCCGCCAGATGCTGGTGCGTGCACGAAAAACCGCCGATTCATCCGCCCCCTCAGATACCCGTGATTTTCGGGAAAAAGGCACTTTCCAGACAGTGTCCCGGCACACAGGGTCGTAACAAAGCGTGCCAACTGCGCATTCCCGTCCCAACACGCCTTTTAACCGACTCTCAGGCGAACTCGGAAGAAGGATTAGCTGTCCATGATGGGAGGTCCGTGTAGAATGAATGGCACGCTGGTTGCGACCTCGTCACGGCCCCCAGTCTGGAATTCCGTAATTGGTGCAGCAACAGCGTCCGCGGAAAGACTATCTACACAAAAAACAAGCAACACAAAACCCAGCGACCACGGTATTTTTTTGACCTCATGAGTGAAATGACTGCCCAAATTTTTGCTGAACGCATCGCTGACCTTGGTTTGGCCGAGCGTCGTGATGTTGACCATGCAACAGGTGAACTAGGGGTCGGCGACCATACTCTTGATGAGATGGTACGAGTGATGCAACGTCGCGGCATCGTCACGACTCTGCAAACTGAAAAAATCCTGAAGGGGGACCGAGTTGGCTACTGTTACGGCGACTACAAAGTCCTGTACCTGATTGGTGCGGGTACTTTCGCTAGGGTGTACCGAGCGGAGAAGAAAGGGGACAACTCTGGTGACATTTACGCAGTCAAAGTATTGCGAAAGCGTTTTCGCGATGAAGTCAAGGAACTGGAACAGTTCCTCCGTGAAGGCAGTATGGGCCTCAAACTCCGCCACCCGCATATCGTCAGTATTGTGGATGTCATTCCTGATGTGCGCAATCCATTGCTGGTGATGGAATTCGTAGAAGGTCAAACCCTACGAGAACTCGTTCGAATTCGTGGCAAGCTTCCTGCCGATCTCGCACTTCGCCTGATGTACGAAATTGCCTCCGGTTTGGCCTATGCCGCATCTTTGGGAATCGCTCACCGTGACTTGAAACTGTCGAACGTGTTGATTTCGTCTGATGGTAAAGCAAAGTTGGTGGACTTCGGTCTTGCGGCGTTATCGGATCGAAATAATCCCGAGAAGATGGCTGACTGCCCGAATGCTCGAGCAATTGATTATGCCGCGTTGGAACGTGGCACTGGCGTTCGAAAAGACGATCCAAGAAGTGACGTCTACTTCGCTGGAAACATGCTCTACCACATGCTAGCAGGTACACCGGCGTTAACAGAAACTCGTGACCGTCTACAACGGCTGAACGTAAGTAGATTTCAGGAAATCACACCGCTGCATGAACGTGTTCCAGATGTCCCAGGCATAGCAAATCAAATCGTGCAGCGTGCGATGGAGTTCAATCCGGACAAAAGAATTCAGTCAGCAGCAGCCCTACAAGCAGAACTGAAAAAAGCAATTGAGATTCTAGGTAAGGGAAAAAGCCAACGCACTGACGTAAATTCGCCCATGGCCGATCACCATGACGATGATGAATTGCCTACCAATGAAGGTGAAGGTTATGTTGTCATGCTGGTCGAGTCAAAATCGGGACTGCAGAATGCAATTCGCGAAAGACTCAAGTCCCGAGGATACCGGGTTCTTGTCATTTCTGACGCCAACCGCGCTTTGGCTAGATTCACACCGGATGAAGACGTTCCGGCCGACTGTGTAATTTTTGGTGCCTCTGAACTGGGAACACTGGCACTCGAGGCTTTCAACAAATTCGCCACAGATGCTCACACGTGCGATATACCATCCATTCTTTTGGTCGACAAACGCCAATCTACCATCATTAACGGTGCACATCGCGGCGCAAACCGAAAACTGCTTCCACTACCACTGAAAGTGCGAGAACTTCGCACTGCCTTGATGAAACTGCTCACCGGCATTGAGCGGCGCGATCTTGGTACCTACTAAGGGCTGGGACCTCAATCTGACAAACAGGATGGAGGTGCGGTTGGTGACATGAGATTTAGTCGACTATGTCACACATGCTCGAGCCTTCATGCGTCGAACCGTGCTGCAGCCCACCTCGCCTGGGAATTTTGGCAAGACCTGAGCCAGCCAAAAACCGGAAATTTTCCATTACATGCGTGTTTGTTCTGTTCGACCAATTCGATAACGCGAAAGCCAAGTCCTGCAAACATGCTTATGCCATCGGTTTTGAGAAGTCAGCTGAGTCCACCAACCGTCGGTTGGGAACAGCCTTCATTCCTTGATGGCACAGCAGTGCTGCGATGACGCTGATGCGAACTCTATCGTGCCATACTGGAGGTTCCCGCGTCGCGAATCAGCTGAACCCCAACTCCAACTACAACACTCCTGCGCCGCGAGCCTCTCTCGTCACAATTTTCAAACCGTGCCCTTGAATTCGTCGAGAAGGGAATGAACCTCGGAAAAACTTCAAATCTCTCATCAAGTAGCAGGGGTAGGCCGGACGATACTACCGTCATAACTGGCAGACTCGCCAGCAAAACAAAACTGCGGATCTTGACTGATCAACAACCTTTTCCTAAGTTGCGCAGATAAAGGCGACGTGGCCAAGTGGCTAAGGCGATGGATTGCAAATCCATTATTCGTGGGTTCGAATCCCACCGTCGCCTCTCTTTTTAGGCAGGAACCGGCTTTTTCCGCCTCCGAACCATGCATCGGGCCTCCGCGGAAGTTTCAATTCTTCACGCCGCGATCCAGAGAAACAAGCTCCGGCAGATCGCCTGCTGCATGATGTTTTTATGCTATCCACGGACTGCGCTTGGATCAAAATAGTGCTGAGTCACTCCTTGAGCGTCTCATCCACTTCCCGCGGCACCGATCTTACGCCACACGCCGCAGCCAAAAATGCCGAATGCAATCACTGATTCGAGTGATGCGGTCAGTTCAAGTATCATTGCGGGGAACAGAGAAGAGAACTCATCTAGCACTCCGGCATGAATCACCACCCTGGAGTTGCTTCCAGCATCTCCAAGCGACCGAAAATACGCTGGACGGCGCTTTCAGTCATCAGAAGACCCTTATTCTCCAGAGACAGCTCGCTCGTTACCTCTTGGCAATCTGCTCGTCGCCACGAAAATAAATTCCGCAATTCAAATCTGCAACAAAACGTAAGAAAGCCCTACCTTGGGCATCATTTATGCGTCTAAAACTTCGTCAGTGACACCGAAGGCTATTTCCTTGACTGAAGGTTCAAAACGCCGTGTTGCCGCCAAAAGCTGCTTGGCAAATAGCTTGATGTACCAATGCTTCCATCGTCGGTGACACTAAGCTGAAAATGTTACAGGACTCCAAGCGTATTTTCGAAAAACCAACTTCTTACCCCGCCATACTCTCAAATTGCGAAGTACGGTTCCACTGGGTAGCCCGATGAATCCAGCAACACGCGTTCTCTAACTACAAGGCAGCATGAAATGATTTTCCAAAAATCAAATCAGCAAGAGATACCTTTGTCAATTCGGATAAGAGTCCAACCGATTGGCGAGATTGCGGTGCAAAATGGCCTATTAACGACAGAGCAGGTTGTCCGCGTTTGCAATGAACAAAAGAGCTGCCCAATGGTATTTGGTGAGCTTGCTAAGCAAATGGGATTTCTAACCGCCGAACAACTCGAATTTCTTATCAAAGCGAAACAAGAACATGATGAGGTCGTTGACGAAGCCTTGATCCAGTGCTGCTGAGAAAAAGTTGTCCTAAGTTTGCATGCTTATGGAAAATCATCATCAAGGCGATCCTTCGGGCCAAGAAAACCAATGGTTCGCACGTCATTAAACTGCAGTGAAAAATGCTGCGATTTGGGACCACAGCGGCCCATCGCTCAACAACCAAGCAACCCGTGCGTCATCAGCAACTGCAGGCAGCCGCCTCACAAACCTGCAAGCCACAGCACAAGCTTTCCGACGATGCATCAAGGCTTCGGCAAGCTACCTGCCAGCTAATCAAACAACAAGCGAAAGCCGGATCTGGATCAAATTCCCCACTCGGAAAAGACTTCATCCAGACACATCAAGTGCGTCGCCTCACCAGACGTTTGCTCTACTTTTTCCTGCACAACGATTTCTGGTGCATCACTAAGTGGCGCTAACACAAAGACACTGCTGGTCAGTGCCTGCCACTGCTTCAACGTCATTGGCCCGAGAACCTCAAGCGGCTCGACATCCATGATCACCATCAGACCATCGGGAGCAGCTCCGCCAAGCCCCGGCGCTGCCTCACCGGAATCATTTGTTCCATTTGCAGGAGGATCCGCCACCTGCAGACCTCCAACATCATTTCCGAAACCGTAAGCACTACCATCAAAATAAAGCCCCGGTCGGAAAGTACCGCTCGTACTCGCCCCAAGAACCGCAGGCTCAAAAACAAACACATCTTCGTCCGCGCCACTGGTTCCGGTGACACTGAAATTGCCTACCGTTGACATATAAATCGTTCCATCGCTGGTGATGGAGACCGCATCCACATCTTCGCCGGATGACGTCGACAGCCCAACATCGCTGCCATCAAAGTACATTTCAAAACTACCAGCAGTATTCACGCCCAATGAAGTTTGATTGAAAACAATCATATCTTCATCACGGGAACTCACACCATTCACAGAACTGGAACCACTCGTCGAGATAACAAGCCTGCCGTCTGGTGCGAAACCAATCGCATCGACATCTTCCCCGTTGCTACTCAGGCCCACATCGCTTCCATCAAAGTAAAGGTCCCAAGCCTGCGTGCTTGGAGAGAACCTAAGGATGTCTGAATCATCAAAAGAAAGTAAACCACCGGTGATCGTCCCAGCCACACTGTAGGACATCAGAATGTCACCATTCTCCTGAATGTAAAATGCGTCCAATGTCAGCCCACTCGCCCACGGGGTTCCATCAAAGAAGACTCTGAATTCACTACCGTTGTAAGCGACGATATCTTCATTTTGGAACAGGACACCTGCAACCGTTCCGTTATTCTTACGCGAGAAGTAAAAGAGGTCATTCAGTTCGGCGTCAATATCGGTGACATCGATCGAATCAGTCGCCGGAACAAAACCATCTGCGTTGGCAGTCACGGTTACGGTTTGGGTCCCGTCAACCTCACCATCCAATTGTCCCGCCACGTTGAAAACCGCACTCAGTGAGCCACTCTGAATCACCACGTCCTGAGCAACCGCAGCCTCACCACTGTCACTGCTGAAGAGAGTGACCAGTAAATCAGAACCTGTGTCGGTGTTGCGGAAAACGGTTGCCGTTACAACTTCATCCTCAGCGACTTCCGTTGCAGCAATTTCCAGAGTCAAGGTAGGTGTATCAACATCAAGGACAGCAACACCGGCAGTTCCCGCTTCGAAGCCTGCCGCTGTACCAGTGATAGTTACTGCCTGGCTGCCATCTACAAAACCGTCCTCAACACCAGTGATAGTAAACCCGACACTCGACTGGCCATCCGGAATCGTCACGGACGATGAAACAGCTGCCTCACCTGCATCACTACTCGCAAGGTTCACCACCAACGCACCTGACGTACCGGTATTACGCGTGATCGTGCCGGTTGTGCTTGAGCCCTCATCAATATCGGAAGAGGGAATCGAAATGCTCAGCAAAGCAACCTCATCATCAGTGACAGTCAGGGATGCACTATCACCGGAGTAGCCGGTGGCGTCCACGCTGATCAAAACGGTCTGATCGCCGTCAACCAGGCTGTCATCTTGCGCAGTGACCGTGAAAGTACCACTCGTCTGACCAGCAGCAATCGTCAAGGTGCCGACCGTGGCTTCGGTCACATCGTTACTGACAATCGTCAACTCCACCGCATCACCAGAGGAATTACGGGTCACCGTTCCTACCGTCGTTCCGCCGAACTCACTGATGACAGCATCTGCCAACGACAGACTCAAAGCCGGGGCGGTGGTATCAACCACCGTCACAACACCAGACGCACCCGCATAGCCGGAAGAATCAACACTGATCGAAACCTGCTGATCGCCATCCACAAAAGAATCATCCACTCCAGAAATCACAAACTGGGCTGATGTCGAACCGGCCGCGATCGTCACAGTGCCAGAAACCGAGGCTTCATTCGGATCACCACTCGCCAAGTTCACTGTCAAAGGTGAACCCGTGTCAGTATTGCGAGATACAACTCCGACCAACGTGGAGCCCTCTGAGACCGAAGCGTCACCTAAATCCAGAAACAAAGTGGCAATGTCATCATCTGCATTACTAAGAGAAACATCACCAGGATTCAAACCGCTGTAATTGCTATCGGCCGTAACTGCAACACCGAGAACAACCGAATAACCCACAGCACCATCGACAACCGAGTCATCCACACCCGTCACTGTGACTGTCTGAGCTTCACTCCAATTACTGGAAGTGAAAGTCAACTGGCTTACATCAACAGTACCCTCACTCGTATCACTCGACTCGACACTGAAACTCACATCTGAAACTGGAGCTTCAGTCAAAGCAACAGTAAAACTGACGGAACCACCAGCTTCTGTCGTCTCAGCAGATGGACTTGGGGCGGAAACCACCACATCACCCGTAGCAGTCACTGGTGGCATCAGAAAATCAATCACCTTGTCCATCACAAACGCTTGATTATTAGGGTCACCAGCACTTGAGCTGATACCCTCAAACGGTGCCGCCATGAACACCACCCGGAAATCCTCACCGCCATATCCAATCGTGTTGAACGGCTGAGCGTCACTGTTCACCGAGTTGCGATAGAAAACACCCTCTGCCGCTGGGGCAGGTGCCAACGAATCGCTCCAGTCCGCGCTGAAGTCAGACGGAAGACTGAAACTCAAGTTCATGCCATCGCTGATCGAACTACCGCTGACACCTACATATTGACTCAGATTCCGAACATCACTGGTAAAGGAAGCAAGCTTCAGATAGTCAGATTGGAAAGACGCACTCACTCCGTTGTAAAGAATATCCTGTCCCACAAGGAACAAGCCTCCGCCACCATCAAGGTAAGCTGACAACAAGGCCTGTTCGGCGGTGGCCAGACCAGACCCCGCAGCAGAATACTCAAAGCCGGTATTCCAGACGACGACCAGATAGTCGCTGAGGTCAGATGCGGTGGGCAAGCCCTGCGAGTTCACTTCCCAAGTGTCATGATTGAGGGTGTTGGCATCCAACGCAGCTGTATAAAAGCGTTCATAGGCAGCCCCCTGATCATCGTCCACAAACAAGATCTCCGGGTTGGGTGGCGGCGGATCGTCATCAATCACCTGTAATGAATCCACCCCCGACGCATACCCATCAACCGAAGCCGTAATCACTACAGTTTGATTTCCGTCGTAGTCCGAGTCGTCGACAGCATCGATCGTGAACGTTGCGCTTGAAAAACCTACTGGTATAGTGACATTTTCAGGAATTGTAATTTCTGAGGCATCACTGTTACTCAATGCGATGGTGAGTGGTGATGTCGTAAGCGTATTACGGAAGACAGTAGCGACCGAAACCCCACCTGCTTCACTGATGGAATCCTCGGTAATCACAAGCGTGATCGCAGCAATATCATTGTCAACAACGATGACTGAATCAGAACCTACCTGATAGTCAGCTACGCTCG
>JAAHTH010001957.1_pt1 | contig 16725 bp, 19 predicted proteins | sample 6116091 | NCBI WGS metagenome assembly JAAHTH01 (sample SAMN13939990, study PRJNA603662) | sponge metagenome | isolation source: marine sponge | host: Mycale hentscheli | place: New Zealand | collected 2006 | reverse complement strand
CCTAGCTATGCGCGGACATAGTGAACCTTTTTTGGGTTAAAAGCCCAAAGGGCCAACTGTACTAAGACAGTTGGTCCTCCAGGAAGGAGATGATGTCAGACTTCACTTTCAATGACGCAGGAATTGAAATTGAATAGTCTGCAGCCAACTCACGGAGCTTACTGACCGTTAGGGAAGATAGCTCAGGGAGAGGCTCCTCATCTTGCTCTGCAATGATCATTTCAAACACTCCGGGGACTGGTTTCCCGGTTTGTCTTGAAATGATGGCGGAGCCAAATTGAAAGATGTCAGATGGAACTGGTTCAGAAAGCCTGTATAGGCCTTTCTTAACAGTATCCCTCTGAAAATCTGAAAATTTCAAACCGTGATCACTCAGCATCTCTACGAAGTATGGATGTGTGTGACTGCAAGGTTTGGAACGGTCATCCCAGATCGTCAAATACCCACGCATGTGGGCATTTTGGCGAGTGGATGACGTGTAGTTCACCGCGTTCTTCAGATAGCTCTTCTTAGAAGAGTTGGATGAACGGACACGTGAACTGAAGTATACATCATAATGAGACCTTTTGGTCTTCTTTGATGTTTTCTTCACGAGGCCTACAATGTAGGCTTGAGGAGCATTTTGCATAGTATAAATGGTTTTGTTAGAAAATACGCCAATGTAGGGGGTACCCACCTGGCGATTTTTAGTAGGGGAGTGGTTTTAATAAACCCCATGTCAACGCCACATACGTAGTAAGTTGGTATGTTATTGACATAATGTTTTTAATTTATTATATTGTGATTATTTAAGGTATTGGGTATTATGAAAAAAAGGAGTATACGTGTTAGCATGGAGGAGGCTGATGAGATATTGAGTCAGGCTTATGATAATGGTTACAGGTTATTATTTAATGAGGTATCCTATAGGGATTTGGGTGAAGAGTGTTTGGAGCGTGGGGATGATTTGTATTTGACATATTACCGGGATGATGGTCCTGAGTTGGATGATATGGGTGACATGTTGGTATGGTATGAGGAGGAGGAGGAGTATGAGAGGTGTGCGAAGATAAGGGATTACATACGGGACAATTTTTGACAAAGGTTAATAAACTTTTGGAGTTTAGAGTGATATTTAATATATTTGAATTATTAAATAATTATAAAAATGAATAATGTTATGGAAGGGACAATGGAAAAGGTAGAGGGTTTGAGCAAGGAGGAGTTGAGTGAGCGCCGTAAAAAGATTACTGATTATTATGAGGAGCACATACCTCATTTAAAGGTTCAGTTAGAGTATGAGAGGTTATTAACGGAGATAGAGGAGAACAGGGCAAAGCGTGTTCAGGCTCAGAAGTTCATGGCTCAGGTAATGGCTCCAGATGAGAAGGATGTAGATGGTAAATAAGATTTGTTGTTTATGAGTTTTTTATTTGGGGGATAACATTATTTTTTTCAATAACTGGAAGGGATGGCAAAGATTGTTTATTCTCTTATAGAAACATTCATGTAGTCAGGCATTAGGAGATTGGGCTTTTATATTTTCTTTTGTCTGGCTTTTTAAATTTATAGATATGAAAACGGTATTATTAGATGCGGGTCATGGTGGTGTTATAAACGGAAGCTATCAGACATCAGGGAAGCGCAGTCCTATATGGGAAGATGGCAGTGTATTGTATGAGGGGGAGTTTAATAGGGCTGTAAAGGCTAGGTTGAAAGAGATGTTTCAGCTGGAGGGTGTAAAGTATGTGGATATTAATCCCCAGGATACAGACTTGAGTTTAAGCGATAGGGTTAGTATTGCCAATGGGGCTGTATTGTATGATGATTCTATTTATGTGAGTATTCATGCTAATGCAGGGGGTGGAACTGGCTGTGAGGTATTTGTTTCTGAAAATTGCAGTAGTGCTAGTGTAAAGGTAGCGGAGGCTATACAAGATCAGTATGGGCCACATTTTTATGGAGAGAGATGGAGGGGAATAAAGAGAAAGGATTTTTATGTTATTAAGAATACTAAGATGCCTGCTGTATTGGTGGAATGTTTTTTCATGGATACGGAGAAGGAGTGTAAGAAGTATTTGATGACTAGGCATGGCAGGGAGCAGATCGCTAAGTGGTTATTTACTGCTATAATGGATTATCTAAAAATGTAAAACTGTATTATAATGTAAAAGAGGGGTGCACTATTCAATTATTTTTTTATAAGGTGGATATTTTGTTTGGTCACAAGCACCTCTCTTTTTTTAATTAGTTAGGATGATAGTAAATAAAGTTAATAAGAAAGTTAGATCAAATAAGGACAAGGTTATTAAGTATCAGATACTGACATATTGTTTTTTCAATGACATAAAGATTAGTAATACTGAGTTAAAGCTTTTGACTTATTTATCTATGAGCAATGGTATAGAGATAAATGATCTGTGTGAGCAACTATCTGTTAAGTGTATCTATAGGACTAAGCAATCTGCTAGAAATGCTATAAGTAAAGTAGAAAAAAAGAAATTGATATTGAAGGATGGCAATGCACGTAAGAAGAGAGTTTATATATCTAATGATATGAGTGTAGAGACTGAAGGTTTAATATTACTGGACATTAAGATACTTGGTGAATGAATCCAAAGAAAGCAATAATTTATAAGGAGGGGATAGCTGAAGAGTTGGGTGTTAGTGAGGAGGTAGTCGAGGCTTTTATAAACTTTTATTATAGTAGGGTTAGAGAGAGTTTATCAGACATAGAGCATTTGGGATTGTATTTAAATGATCTAGGAACATTTTTTATTCGTAGAAACAAGTTGATATATAATCTTAAAAAGCAAAAGGATATACTTGGCAATTTGAAGCAGACTACTTATATGGGTTATGAAAAAAGTATTGCTGCGTCTAAAAAGATTGAGCTTTATGAAGATGCGTTAGACAGGGTAAATAAAAGGGTAGATAAAAAGAAAGAGTTTAAAAAAAAGAAGTATGGCTTGGAATAAGTACTTAGGGGCTTTTAGGGATAGGAAGCAAATTCTTGAGGGTATAAAGAATAGAATATTTAAGAAAGAGCATGTAGAAGCTGAAGCAGCAAGGAGGTGGTCAATATGTAAGGAGTGTAAAAGTTTAGATCGAGAGGGTTCTAAATGTATGGCCCCAGGAACACAACCATGTTGTGGTGAGTGTGGTTGTAGTTTATCATTAAAAACTAGGGCTTTGTCTTCTGATTGCCCTTTAGAAAAGTGGTTAGCTGTAATGGATGAAGAGACGGAAGAGCAGTTAATGAAAAATATAAAGTAGCATGGGATTAACATTTATAGAAAAGGGTCACAAGTATGAAAGTTCAGATGGTATAGTTTGGACAAGTGTTACATCATTTATATCAATGTTTAAAGATAATTTTGATAAAAAGGGTGTGGCAAAAAAATGTTCTGTAAATAAAAAATCTAAGTGGTATGGTTTAGAACCACAAGTTATTATGAACATTTGGGAGGGGGAGACACAAAGGGCAATAAATTTAGGTAACTGGTATCATAATCAGAGGGAGGCAGATCTTTTGGATTTCAATACAATAGAGAGAGAGGGTGTAGAGTTGCCTATTATAAAGCCTATAGTAGAACAGGGTATTAAGCATGCTCCTAAGCAAAAGATTTCTGATGGTGTATATCCTGAGCATTTTGTTTATTTAAAGTCTGCAGGTTTATGTGGTCAAGCTGATTTTGTAGAGGTTGTAAATGGTAAGATAAACATTACAGATTACAAGACTAACAAAGAGATTAAAGAAAAGAGCTATGTAAACTGGGAAGGGATAAGTAAAAAGATGTTTATTCCTGTAAACCATTTAGATGATTGTAATTTAAACCATTATAATTTACAGATGAGTATATATGCTTATATAATAAAGAAGCATAACCCAAAGTTAAAGATAGGGGATTTAAAAATACAGCATGTTCAGTTTGAGAGTGAGGGGGAAGATGAATATGGATATCCAAAGACAAGGTATGATAATGGGGATCCGGTAATCAAGAAAATTAAAATGTATAACCTACCATATTTAAAAGATGAGGTAACAAGTCTTATTATGTGGCTAAAAGACAAAAAGCATGTTGATAAAACTATTTGACATACAGAATGACAAGGTAGTACCTACTGAGCACTGTTACAGTTTAAAGTTTCTAAAAGACATTATGGAAGCATTTCCTGAAACATATATAAGTGTTTACCAGTATTTATTTTATATGACATGTCCTAATCCTGATTTAAATCCATTTTTTAATCTACAGGAGCATGAAAAGGAAGACATGATAGTAGAAGAAATACAGCTGGAGGAATCTACAGAGGATGAGTTGATACAAGTGGCTTTAATAAAATGTGGTCTTTTATATGAAACTCCAACTTATAGAGCTTACAGGGGTATAAAGTCTATGTTAGACAGACTGGCTAGATATATGGAGGTTACAGCTATAGAGCATGGTAGAGACGGCAATATAAATTCTATGGTAAATGCTGCTGCAAAGTTTGAAAGCATAAGAAATTCTTACAAAGGAGCATTTAATGACATGAAAAAAGAACAGCAAAGTTCAGTTCGTGGAGGTCAAGGACTTGCATATGATCAATTATAAATATTTAAAAACCAACAAAATGAAAGTAAAGCCATTAGGTAGCAAGGTGCTTATGAAAGATAAAGAAGCACCTAAATTTTTTAAAGGAACAAGCATATTGATCCCTGAGACAACACAAAACAAGGAGTATTTGGCATATGTTGTAAGTATGGGTAAAGATGTAAAAAATGTAAATGAAGGTGACTTGGTAAAATATGCAAAACACATCCATTTAATAGAGATGGAGCATAAAGGAGAAAATCACTTTTTGATTGATGAAAAAGATATACACGCAATTATAGAAGATGATTAGTATACCAACATATGATAATGGTGAATGGCAAACTACTGAATTCAGTGATGAATCGGAGTTTGCTTTTTTTATGTTAAGCTTATTCAAAGAACCTGGTGAATATGACTTTGATGAAACTTCTTATATATTTAATCAAGAAGCTAGAAATTTTAATGATCAAGGTTATTATTGTAAAAGCCCTTTTAGATCTAAAGATTTTATTAAATACTGGGAAGATCAAAAGAATAAATGTAGAAAGGGGGTTATATACAAGAACAAAAAAAACATATGGTATCTTACTAGGGATTATTATATGTGGTTAAACTTTCTACCTATATATGATAAGGAAGAAAAGAAATATGGTTTTGCTAAGGTCAGGGATGCGCAATATCATATGGCTTTATATGAGTTATTAGCAGAATTGTGTAATGAACACGCTGCTATATTAAAGAAAAGGCAGATAGCTTCTTCATATTTTCATATGGCAAAGTTATTAAATCAATATTGGTTTGAAGAAGGTTCTGTTTGTAAGATAGGTGCAAGTCTTAAAGATTATATTAATGATAAAGGATCTTGGAAGTTCTTAGAGGAGTATAGAGATTTTCTAAATGAGCATACTGCTTGGTATAGACCGAGTAATCCTGAAAAGGTTTTGCTATGGCAACAGCAGATAGAAGTTAAAATAGACAATAGAAAATTTAAAAAAGGATTAAAGTCTAAAATACAGGGGGCTTCTTTTGAGAAAAATCCTACTACAGGTGTAGGTGGACCAACAACATATTTCTTTCATGAAGAGGCAGGCATAGCTCCTAAGATGATGGATACATATGAATATCTTAGACCTGCTATGTTATCAGGAATGGAAACTACAGGTATGTTTATAGCAGCTGGGTCTGTAGGTGATTTAGAGCAGTGTAAGCCGTTAAAGGAAATGATATTAAATCCTAAAGCTAATGGTATAAGATCTGTAAAAACAAACCTTATGGATGCTGACGGAACAGAGTCAGATGCTGGTTTGTTTATTCCTGAACAATGGTCTATGCCTCCTTATATAGATGATTTTGGAAATTCTTTAGTTGAAGAAGCCTTAATTGCTATAAAGCAAGAGAGAATAGAGTGGAAAGCTTCTTTAAATCCAGAACAATATCAACTGAGGATTTCACAAAAGCCAACAAACATTGCTGAAGCTTTTGCGTATAGAAAAGAAAGTATTTTCCCGCAGGGTATAATACATAAGCAATTAAAAAAGATTGAAGATAAAGAGTATAGTTATGAGCATATAGAGTTAGAAAGAACTCAGGATGGCATTCAAGCTAAAAGGAGTAACAAGCTACCTATAAATAAGTTTCCTGTAAATAGAAAGATGCAAGATAAAACAGGATGTTTAGTAGTTTGGGAAAGGCCAGTGTCTAATCCAGATTTTGGTTTGTACTATGCAGGTATTGATCCAGTTTCTGAAGGTAAGACTACAACATCTGACTCATTATGTAGTATATTTATATACAAAAACCCTGTTGAGATAACAAGAGAAACATTAGATGGCATAGAGCACATTATAGAAAAAGATAAGATTGTTGCTGCTTGGTGCGGAAGATATGATGATATTAATAAAACTCATAGACAACTAGAGCTTATTATAGAATGGTATAATGCATGGACTGTTGTAGAAAACAATATATCTTTGTTTATACAACATATGATATCTAAAAGAAAGCAGAGATATTTAGTTCCTAAAAGTCAGATACTATTCTTAAAAGATTTAGGGTCTAATAAATCAGTTTTTTCTGAATACGGATGGAAAAATACTGGAACACTTTTTAAAAACCATTTGATATCATATGCCATAGAGTTTTTAAGAGAAGAAACAGATCAAGATTTTGACAAGGAAGGAAATGTAATAAGTAGCACATTGGGTATAGAAAGAATACCGGATCCTATGTTGTTAAAAGAAATGTTAGCCTATCGTCCTGGTGTAAACGTGGATAGAATGGTTGCTTTTTCTTCACTAATAGCATTTGCTAAAGTTCAACAGTCTAATAGAGGATACTCAAAAAGAAAAGAAAGTAAATTGAATAATAAATTGGATAAAACAAAAGATTTATATAAATTAAAATATTCACCTTTTAAAAATATAGGAAGAAATAAATCTATAAACGGTAAAAAATTTAAAAGGTCAGCTTTTAAAAATTTCAAATAATGAAAGTATTTAACGCATTACAAATAAAAAAAGGAGCTAAAGGAAATTCATATCCTACTTCTTCTAGTTTAACACAACCGCTACAGTTCCTGCCAAGAAAGAAAAAAGATGATGATTGGTTTGCATGGAATATGGACTGGCTTGAATTACAAGGGCTAGAGTTTTTAAGATTAAGTTCTAGAAAACTACTAAAAAACTACAAGTTAGCAAAAGGAATAATTGATAAAAAAGATTATATAATTGAAGAAGACAATGATTATAAAGACATTGTAGATGTTCTTACAAAAGAAGATGAATCTGCTTTAGAATTAAAGTTTTACCCAATTATACCAAATGTTATAAATGTATTATCTGGGGAATTTTCTAAAAGATTTACAAAAGTACAATTTAGAGCTGTAGATGATTTGTCATATAACGAAATGCTTGAGCAAAAAAGGGCAATGATTGAAGAGAATTTGCTTGCTGATGCAGAAAAGAAAATCATCATGAAGATGATAGAGATGGGTATGGATCCTCAGAGTGAAGAGGCACAACAGCAACTAAATCCTGAAAATTTAAAAAGCTTACCTGAAATAGAAAATTTCTTTTCTAAAGATTATAGAAGCTTAGTAGAAGAGTGGGCTAGTCATCAAATGAAAGTTGATGAAGAAAGATTTAAAATGCAAGAGCTAGAAGAAAGAGCATTCAGAGATATGCTTATTACAGATAGAGAGTTCTGGCATTTTAAAATGATGGAAGATGATTATGATGTAGAATTATGGAATCCCGTACTAACTTTCTATCAAAAGTCTCCAGATGTAAGATACATATCTGATTCTAATTTTGTAGGAAAACTTGATCTTATGACATCAGCAGATGTAGTAGATAAGTATGGATATCTTATGAATCAAGATCAATTAGAAGCTCTTCAAAAAATATATCCTGCTAAATCGGCTTTGTATCAAGTAAATGGATATCAAAATGATGGTTCTTATTATGATGCTAGTAAATCTCATGAATGGAATACAAATATGCCAGGTCTTGCTTATAGAAAGTTTGTAAGTAATTGGTCTAATGATCCTGCTAGAGGAGGTGATATTGTTTCTGCAATTCTTAATGAATCTGATGATATAAGGCTCTGGGGTGAAGGTGAACTAATGAGAGTGGCTACTTGCTACTGGAAAACACAAAGAAAAGTTGGGCATTTAATAAGAATAATGGAAGATGGAGAAGTCCTCCAAGAAATCATAGATGAAAACTATAAGATAACTGAAAAGCCTATATATGATACTTCTGTTTTTAAAAACAAAACAAAAGATAATTTACTACAGGGAGAGCATATAGATTGGATTTGGATAAATGAGGTTTGTGGTGGTGTAAAAATAGGCCCTAATCTACCAGCTAACTGGAGATCAAACATGGGTGCTAATGTTAATCCTATATATTTGGGTGTAAATAGAAAGAAGCCAGGTAGAATACCTTTTCAATTTAAAGGAAGTAAAACATTATATGGTTGTAAACTTCCAGTAGAAGGCAGAGTGTTTTCTGACAGAAATACAAAGTCTACATCTTTAGTAGATCTAATGAAAGCATATCAGGTTGGATACAATTTAGTAAACAATCAGATAGCTGATATACTTGTTGATGAGTTGGGTACAGTGATTATGTTTGATCAAAATGCTTTACCAAGACACTCAATGGGTGAAGATTGGGGAAAAGGAAATTATGCAAAAGCATATGTTGCAATGAAAGATTTTCAAATGCTTCCTTTAGATACATCTATTACAAATACAGAAAATGCTACAAACTTTAATCATTACCAAGTTTTAAATATGGAGCAATCTCAAAGATTGATGTCTAGAATACAACTTGCTAATTACTTTAAACAACAAGCATTTGATGCAATAGGTGTTAATCCACAAAGGCTAGGAGCACCTATTGGGCAGCAAACTGCTACCGGTGTTACTCAAGCTCTTAATCAATCATATGCACAAACAGAAATTTACTTTACGCAGCATTCAGATAATCTTATGCCAAGGGTCCACCAGATGCGTACAGATTTAGCACAATATTACCACAGTACTAATCCCAGTGTACGTTTATCATATATGACATCAGAGGCTGAAAATGTTAACTTTATTATTAATGGTACAGACTTAATGCTTAGGGATTTTAATATATTCTCTACAACCAGAACAAATCACAGGTCTATACTAGATCAGTTAAAACAACTTGCAATTAGCAACAATACTTCAGGAGCTTCTATTTATGATTTAGGTAATATTATAAAAGCTGAATCAATAGCAGAGGTTACAGATATTCTTAAAGATGCAGAAAGTAAAATGCAATCTCAAAGACAGCAAGAAATGCAACAGCAACAACAAATGCAAGAACAGCAGATACAAGCAAAAATGCAAGAGGATCAGCTTAAAATGCAATTTGAGGCGCAGCAGCAAGAGCTTGAAAGACAAAAAGATATTACCGTTGCAGAAATAAGAGCTGCGGGATATGGTTCAGGTAAAGATGTTGATCAAAATTTACAGTCTGACTACGTAGATGCTATGAAAGACATAAGAGAAACTACAAAGTATAGAGAGCAAATGGATTTAAAAAGACAACAGAATGCTATTAATGATAATATGAATAGGCAAAAAATGAACATTGAAAAGGAAAAGCTTAGAACTCAAAGAGAGATAGCCGAAAAGAATTTACAAATAGCACGTACTAATAAAAACAAGTATGATGTAAAACCTGAAAAAAAGAAAAAGAATGAGTAAGACAGATATTGTTATGATAGTTCAGTCTTGCATGATACTTGTGCTTTTTATAGTTGTAGTGACAAGAAAACAACCTGAGCCAGCAACTATAGATTACAACAGGATAAAAAACAGCTATATTGAAAATATTCAGCTAATTAATTCTAAAATAGATTCTATTGATAAATCCAATGGTTTTCTTTTAGCTAAAATAGATTCTTTAAAGCAAATAATACCTAACTATAAAAATACATTAAATAACATAAGTAATCAAATAGACAGTCTCAATGAAAGTTATAAATATGTTGACTATTATAATAGTTCTGATTCTTCAATCATCAGCCGTTTGTCAAGATAAGATTTGTATAGATAGAGAAGCGGCAATCAAGGTTGCTTCAAAGCTAGATAGTTTTGATAGATTAAAATTATTAGAAAAAAGCTATTTAAATTATATTGATACGTGCACAAGGCTTACAGAAAAACAAGCATCAATAATAAAAGACCAGGCATTTTTAATATCTAATAATAATAATAAAATAGAACTTTTAGATGAAAAAATAGATGATTATAAATCAGTGGTAGAAATAGTTGAGTTGAACTTAGATGATGAAAAAAAAAGATCTAAAAAACTAAAAACAAACTTAACTTTTAGTTTAATTGGAGGGGGTGTAGTTACATTGGGTATAACCACTGTATTTTTAGTAATATTACTATAATGTGTAATTACATAAATACTCTAGCTATATACTGATGCAATTAATTTTTTTTTATAAACTTATTAGATTTTGAAGTGCAATAATTGCGTATATTAACATTGTAAATATAAAAACCAACAAAAAATGAGCGAAGTAACACAAAGTATTGAAACAAAAACAGAGACAGTTAACATTGACATTGATGAGTTGTTTAATGGAGCACCTTCTGCTGAAGGAATAACATTACCTCAAGAAGAAGAGCAGAAACCTAATATCTTTTCTAAAAAAGATAACACTACTGACATGTCTTTTACAGAACCAGTAGAGGAAGAAGAAGAAGAAAAGGTAGAAGAACAAGTAGAAGAACCAGAAGAAAAAACAATAACTCAAGAAGTTTCAGATGACCTTCTTGACAATATTGATAACTCTGAAGATGATTTAGAAGATCAGGATTTAAAAAAATTCAACAAAAAAAATACTTCATATGTTTTTCAAAAGTTAATTGAGAAAGACATGATAGTTCCTTTTGATGATGATAAAAATCTTGATGAATATTCAGTAAAAGACTGGGAAGAGCTTATTTCTGCTAATATGGAAGAGGTTGCCAGTAAAGTAAGAAGAGAGACACCCAAGCAGTTTTTTGAAAGTTTGCCTCAAGAGTTGCAAATTGCAGCAAGATATGTTGCAGAAGGTGGTACTGATATGAAAGGTTTGTTTCAAACATTAGCTAGTGTTGAAGAACATAGAAGCTTAGATGTTACAGATGAAAAAGATCAAGAGATTATTATAACTCAATATTTATCAGCTACTGGTTATGGGACAGAAGAAGAAATAGGAGAGGAGATAGAAATTTGGAAAGATCTAGGAAAGCTAGAACAACAAGCTTCTAAGTTTAAGCCTAAGTTAGATAAGATGCAAGAGAAGGTTGTTGCTAGAAAACTTCAACAACAAGAAGCTAAACGAGTACAGCAAGAGGAAGCATCTAAACAATATATGGGGAATGTTTATAATACCTTAAAGCAAGGTATGTTGGGAGATATCAAGTTAAATAGAAAGACTCAATCTATGTTATATAACGGATTGGTTTCTCCTTCATTCCCTTCAGTTACAGGTAAAAACACTAACTTGTTAGGGCACTTACTTGAGAAGTATCAGTTTGTAGAGCCTAACTATACATTAATTGCTGAAGCTTTGTGGTTACTTTCTGACCCAGGAGGGTATAAGAATAAAATAATGGAAAAAGGTGCTCAAAAAACTATATCAAAGACTGTTAGAAAACTTAAAACCGAGCAAGGAAATAACAATGGAAGTTCATTAGGTGTTCAAAAAGCTGAACAAGAATCTAAAAGACCTTCTAGAAAAAAGAAAATAAAAAGATCAAATAATATCTTTAAAAGATTTTAAAACAATTACTTAATTAATTAAATACTTATTATGGCAACTCCAGTATTAAACAATGGGATTTTTCTCAGAGATACTAACTATAAAGCGAGTTCACATGTAGATTCATATCACTTAACACAAATGTTAGGAAACACAGAGCCTATGGATATGGGACCTGTTGACATTTGGGCTATGACACAAAAGGTAGAAATGCCTCTTTATCAGATGGCTTCATTTGGTGGTAAGAATACTATTCTTGTAGACAACGCTAGAGGTGAGTACAAATGGCAAACACCTATTGCGCAAGATTTACCTTTTATTGTTGGTGATATTGAACCTCTTAACACAAGTAAGGGTATTGATGGCCAAACTTTTCAAATCAAGCTTTCTAAAAGAGCATTTGGTCATGGTGACATTATCACTTATGACAAATACAATGGTTTGGAAATGTATATTACCGCAGATGATATTCTTCCAGCAGGTGATGGTTTTATCTACACTGTTCAGCTTGTGAATAATGATAGTTCTGCAACACTTGAAAATGCTTATTTAACATCAGGAACTAAGTATTTCCGTAAAGGTTCTGCTAGAGGTGAATACGGAGAAAGATTCTCAGACATTGAGACAGGTTCTGGTTTCCGTGAGTTTTACAATTTTGTAGGTGGCGCAGAAGCACACGTACATTATTCTATTTCTAGCCGTGCAGATCTAATGATCAAAGGTGGCTTAAATGCTGATGGTACAGTTCCTGTAACAGAAATCTGGAGAAACTTTAATCAAGATCCTAATAATCCTTCTGTTTCTTCTATTGAAGATTTAGTGCAGTCTATGGGTAAATCAGGAGCAAGACAAGCATTTGAAGAAGGGTCTTTATCAAGAACTTTCTTAACAAATCTTGAAGCTGCTCACCTTTCTAAAATTGCTAATGATATTGAAACTTACCTAATGTGGGGTAAGGGTGGCAGAATTAAACAAGATGGTCCAGATGATATTAGACTTTCTGTAGGTCTTTGGTCACAGTTAGACAACTCTTTCAAAAGAGTATACAACAAGTCTAACTTTACTCTTGACATGTTTAAATCTGAGCTTTACAATTTCTATCAAGGAAAAGTTGAGTTTAAAGGGCCGGATCCAGAAAGAAAACTTATTGTTCAAACTGGTATTGGTGGAATGCAGCTTATTAACAAAGCAATTGCTGATGAAGTATATGGATCAGGTCTTGTACAAAACGCTACTGAAATTGGAGCTGTTACAGGTCAAGGTTTAGATCTTGATTTTGGATTTGCTTATACTAGCTTTACAATTCCGTTCTTAGCTAACGTTAAGTTTGTTTTGAATCCAGCATTTGATAACTTACATACTAATGATATTGAAAATCCGCTAATTGATGGAAGACCTTTAAGTTCTTTTAGCTTTGTAATTTTTGATGTTACTGATCAAGGTAATGACAATATTTACTTGCTTAAACTTAACTGGGATAATCAATTAAAATGGTTCTATCAAAATGGAACTATGGATTATATGGGTAGAACTCAAGGCTTTGCTTCAACTGGTAACTTTAATGGATACCGTGTTTTCATGACGCAAACTATGCCAGCAATTTGGGTAAAAGATCCTACCAAGGTTCTTAAAATTGTTATGAGAAACCCAATTACAGGAGGCTCATTCTAATTATCTATTTCTAGGAGGGAGGTTTATCCTCTCTCCTATTTTTTAATTAATAAAATAATAAGTTATGGCTATTTATAAAAAAGCACCATTTACCAAAGTAACACAACTTACTAACTCTTCAGTTTCTAAATTAGTAGCATCTAAAGGTGCAGGAAAAGAGTTGCCAACATATGTAGATAATGCAACTGCTATAACAGCAGGGTTAAAAAAAGGTGATTTGTATAATAATACAACTTCTAATACAGTAGGAATTGTAAGTTAATTTTAAATTAAAAACCAACTAGAAATGAGCGATTACACAATTGTAGAAAAGTACCAGCAAAACAAAAATCAGACTATTGCTATAAAGCCTTACTTTAATCCTAGTAAAGATAACATGGGATTGCAAAATTATGGCATGGCATTACATGATGGAGTTTGGCATCAAGAAACTTTAGCATGTCTTGAATTAAATGGGGTGAAAAGATTTGTAACAGGGTTAAATGAATTTGCGCCTGATGTAAAAATGTTGCCTCCAGGAGAAAAAGAAATAAAAATTAAAGAGATCAGAAACGTTGTCTCACAGCTTGAAAAAGAATTAGCGGCTAATGTTGTTGAACCTAATGACAAAGACTTTTGGAATAAGGTTACACTCTTAAGCCCTAATAATGAAAAATTTTGGTCTAGGATTGAAATTAGATGTGGTAATGACCCTGTGTTTTTAGATCCTGTTAGAGATCCATATGACTTAATAAAATTACATGCTATAAATGCTGGTGGTTTTTCAATTGTTGCAAAATCTTTAAAGGCAGCTAAAAGTTCTAACAATAAATTTAAATTTTATTTAGATCAGCTTGAAGAGACAATTAGTACAAGGACTGAATATTCTAAAATTAGAAATAGAGCTTTAGTTCAATTGCAGACAATGTATGATAAGAATGCTACTAAACTTATGTATGTAGCAAAATGCGTTGATGTAGAAAGTACTCAGTATACAAAAAGTACACCTAATGATATCATATATGAAAATATGGATATGTATATTAATGGTGAAGGAACAGAAAGAAATAAAAAGAAAGCGGCAGAGTTGTTTTTAAAGACATCAAAAATGACCATGAAGGATTTAAAGATATCCGCATTGGTTAAAGATGGTTTGTATTATAGGTTTATTACTAGAAAGCAATCTGGATGGATAGAAACATTAGACACTTCTGTTAAATTAGGGAAAAGCCCTACTGAAGTTGTATCATTTCTTAAGAACCCAGAAAATGAAGATACTTTAGCTCATGTTAAAAGCAAAGTAGAACATTATTGGAATGCATAAATAGATAGAAATGCTAAATGAAACTCTACGGATAAAGCTAAAGCAGCGGTTAAATAAATTGTCTAGCAATGATTTTGACAATATAGAAAACTGGCAAATACTAGAAGCTTTTAATAAGTCTCAAATAGAATGGGTAAGAAGACAGCTACATGGCAACAACATCTATAAAGAAGGTGATGAAATGTCAAAAAGGAGAGTTGATGATTTACAAATTCTTTTAGAAGAGCTTGATCTTACTGGAGATGTAACAGAAAGATATTTAGAAACAAATAACTTTCCTGTTGATACATATTTAGAATATAAGAGAGTAAGTGCAAAGGCTACTAATGATTGCTGTTCAGATCCTAGATCTATGACTGTTTATCTTGCTGAAGAAGCTAATGTAGAGTTAATTTATAGAGATGAGTTAAAAAGACCTGATTTTGAATGGGGTGAAACTTTTTGTACTCTTATAGGAAACACTATAAGAATATACAGGAGAGATTTTACAATTGTTCAACCGGTTCTTACATACTATAGAAAGCCAAGGCTTGTTGAATTTTTAGGTGTTTTAAATCCATATACAGCAGTTAATTCAACAGTGGATGTTCAATGTGAATTTAAAGATGATATTGTTGAACTTATAATTGATGAGACAGCAGCTTTAATTGCAGGAGATATTGAGAATATGATACAAATGCAAAGAGAGCAACAAGCTGCGGAAAGAAATAATTAGAAAAGAGCATAAATATTAACTCATAGTTTTGAGTTAATGTAAAAAAGAATTATATTATTTGTATTATTTATTTCTAAAATTTATTTAAAATGGCTTATTTTAATCATGCTTTTTGTAAAAGCTTTTTAGTTGATTCTTTAGCAATAACTGCTGTAGACACTCAAGACTTAACAGCTGGGCAAATTGGTGTAGCACAAGGAGACTGGACAGCAGTTATTCCAACAGCTATCCCTGCAGCTTCATTGCCAAAAAATCTTTTTTATATTGTTCAAGGTAGTTTTATGCCTAAAGACAAAGTTGGTACTCATGGCGGGTATCAAGAGTCTGTAAAAACTAAAGGTATTAATCCAAGATATGTAACTAGACTATGGACTTCTGTATGTCAAGATGCTCAAGCATCAACTGTTACTATTAATGTTGATGAAACATGCGCTCCTTGTGGTGATCTTTTCTATCTACGTTTAGATGTTAAAGGTTCTCCAGCACTACGTTTCTTGAACCACAATGCATATGCAATTGGAGATAGCTCTGGATCTGCTGCATTAAACAACAGTCTTCCTGGCATTTGCTGTGTAGATGGTCAAGAGTTTCTTGATCCTGCTGTAGCACTTGCTAAAGCTGCAGGTATGCTTCTTGAAGATCCTATCATTACACCATTTATTAGAGAAGGACAAGGTGCTGGTGTACCAGGAAGTTTAGGAAATATTTCTGGAACTGCAGCTGCATATACTCCTAGTACAATATTTGCTGCTGTTGCTACTTCTTCTTCAGGTGCTGGTACAGGAGCAACTGTAACTGTTGTTATTGATGGAGCTGGAACTATTGAAAGCGTTGCTTTTGATTTTGCTGTTGGTGCCGCTACTGGATATGTTGTTGGTGAAACTATTACAGTGTTAGGAACTGCTTTAGGTGGTGCTTCTCCTGCTGAGGATGTTACATTTGACATTGCAACTTTAGCCGCTGCTGGTATAACTGTTACCGTAGGTGGTACTCCAACTGTATACTCTATTGAACAAGTTCTTGACGGCACTTATACGCCTTCTACAGATCCTGTAACTGACCAGGTAACTGCATCTGCAACTTTCCAAGGAGCCTTTGTAGGTACTACTTTTGATGACTGTTCTTTTGATACAAGAGACTTTTATGAAAAAGAACCTGTACAATTGTTTGCATCTATT
>JAAHTH010000091.1_pt1 | contig 16728 bp, 11 predicted proteins | sample 6116091 | NCBI WGS metagenome assembly JAAHTH01 (sample SAMN13939990, study PRJNA603662) | sponge metagenome | isolation source: marine sponge | host: Mycale hentscheli | place: New Zealand | collected 2006 | reverse complement strand
TAAATGGTAAGGATTGTAACTGATACTCAGACTTTACGTTTGGATTTTTCAGGAACAATACCTAATGACTACGTAGATACTGATAAAGGAACAACTATAGAATTATATAATGCTGATGGTCAAGGACCTCAGATAATTAATGATATTAAATTTAAAAGGGATTATTTTGATACGGGAGGCTCAAAGTTCATCACTCTATCAGGCGTAAGCTCTGAAAAAGATTTAGTTGTAAAAATGACATATAGGTTAGAAGATCCTAATAATAAAGCTACGGTAAGTAATTGCGTAAGCACTACAGTTTTAGGTTTAAATTCTTGTCCTAATGTAAGTTATCAAGTAACTCAAAATTTAATTAATTATTCAGTAGATGCAAATCAGAAAGGTTCATTAATTGTACAACTTTGGGATGCAAGTCAAACTCAACTTTTACAATCTCAAACTAAACCTAGTGGTACAGAATTTGCCGCAGGAACTTTTCAAGATTTAGACCCTGCAACAACTTATAGTATTGTAGTTGTAAAAAATAATAAATCTTGTGATGCTGTAATAGCAAGGACTTTAGATCCTATTTGTGAAGCTCCTGTTTTATTGCCGTCAACAATTGATTATAGTAATCCAGAAGGAAGCGCTGTGTGCTCATAATATTATAAACTATGAAAAAAGAAAAAAAATGCGGCCATAATGTAAAATGCGGCTGTGAAGATAAATCCTTAACTACACAAAAAGATCCTTGTGTTGTAGAAGAGCCTTGTTATAGCAGTGAATGTGCTGAAGTTATTTGTACTTCATGTGTTTCAAATTGTGAAAGTGATTTTGAATATCAGGTGGGCAGCTCTGTTATTAAGTTTAAAAAAGGTGAAAGGTTAGATGTAATGATGCAAAAGATATTAATTTTTTCATCTAATGTATCATGTTTAAATTCTGCAGCGGTAGGTTTAAAAGTTTACAATGTTACTAGAGATAGCTTAGTATTAGCTTTTGAAGGTTTTGATAATAACAGTTATACAATAAAAGCGGTCAGCTCTGTTGAAGGCTTTGAGCAATCAGTAGATGTGCCACAAGGTCTTTATCAATATAAATTAATAAATTTGATAAGAGATATGGAATATAAGATTAGTGTTGTTTCTAATACTGGATGTTCATCTCCTATTATAACAGTTAAAACTAAAGAGATATAAGATGGCAACTTTAAAATTTAAATTTCAAGCAATAGCTTTAGGTGATCACTATGTAGGTTATAATATAATTAATTCAGGACCCGTACCTTTTTTTGATTTAGAAGATTATTTTGATTTCAGAGTAATAACTAAAACAGTTACTAGAGTGGGAGACCAATCTGTAGATATACCAATTCCTGATAATTTATATTGTGCAGAAGCTTTAGCTTTTGGGTACGTTATTGCTGCGTGTCAGCCACAAGTTGATACTAATAATGACAGTGTTCCAGATTTAGCTGTAACATGGTCTATACCTTTAGAGCAACAAACAGATCCTATTTTAAAATGGAAAATAGAAAATACAGGAGGAGGAGCATCAGGAAGTGAAATAGATCAGATTATTTTAAATGCTGATCCAGGGCCGTGTACGGATGGTGTATATCAACTACAATTTAATGAAGTTAACCCTGGAGATGAAATAGAAGCGGCGGTAGGAACTTTAACAATATCAGGCACTTCATATGTAGTAGATATGACGTCTCAAGGTTTATATATAGCAGCGCCAACAATAACAGTAGTTAATAATGATTGTTTTACAGTTCCTGACTTTACGGTAACATTGTTGCCACCAAGCCCTGGAGCAAGTATTGGTATTGATTTAAGAGATTATTTACCAGATGCTCAAGAACAAATAATAACTGTAGTTAACGTTCTTGAAGAAAAACCTATATATCAATTAGCACCTGGAGAATTTATATATACTTTAGGAGGTGCAGATGTTGAAACTCTTTTACCAGACGGTTTAACAGCTACTTTAGAAGGTAACTATCACTGTGAAGGTTGTGAAAGCGTTGCTGTAGAAGCAGCAGGAACTACTGTATTAGGAGCAACAGCTTCTAAAGTTGGTAAAATGTCATATTTTACAAGCTGGAGTAATGATAACGGATTTAACTCAAATTCAGGATCTTCTTTTAATTCTTTAAGTTTAGTAACTATAGGAATTAAACCAGGAGATGAATTAAATACAGGTTGTATATTAAAAGATTCTTTTATCTTAGACAAAAGAAATTTAGACAGTGAGCCTACTGTTACTAAAAACCCTTGTTCACAATGACACTAAAGGTATGTCATAGTTTGTTGGTTTACTGTGACTGACAAGAAGGAGTCCCTAGCTTTTGTTAGGGGCTTCTTTATTTAAGAGCTTTGTTGTAACTTGTAAAAAACATAAAATTTAGCTATATTATAATAAGCGCTTTACTGTAATAAAATGAAAAAACCAAACATAAAAGGACCTAGATTTAGAAGTAAAAGACTTTCTGTTTTAAATAAAAAAACATACCAGGATTTCATTAAAAAGTATCCAGAGTATGAAAATTTAGATTTGGAGAGTTTTAAAAACATTATACGAACTTTTAATGATGAACTTTGTAATACTATAATAGATAACCGCAATGGTGTAGAATTACCAGACGGTTTGGGTTTTATTTTCATAGGCACTTGTCCAAAATCAAAAAAAGAAAATATAGATTTTAAAAAGTCTATAGAATATGGAACTAAAGTTTTTTATAGAAATTTTGATTCTGACAATAAATTGATGAAAATATTTTACAGTAACTATGCAGCAAAATACCCTTTTCATAATAAACAACTATGGTCATTTAGATTGAGTAAGCCTGTAAGACAAAGAGCCTCTAAAGAGTACAAGGAAAACTGGACGCGCTATCTTGAAGTTCCCCGCAATGCAAAAATTGCATCTTTATTTGAAGAGAACCGTAAGAAGAATTATGTAAAAAATATGAAACCTATTATACCTGATGGGTATGATGAATTTAAATTATAATGGGATTTACAATATCAGAATCAGTATCTAGAATACGTAACAGTTTAAAGGCTGTTTCAGAAGACGCTTTTATAACGGATAGATATATCTATAGTGTAGTAATGAAGTATGGCCAAACTCTTATAAAAAGAGAACAAAGGTTAGACAGGTTAATAGATTCTAATTCTTTATTTACAACAATACCTTGTATAGAGCTTATTGAAGTAGATAAAATAGAAGCTTGTTGTATGGATATTAAAACAAACTGTACAATAAAAAGAAGTAAAGATAAAATACCAAGTATTACAGATTTATCAAGCGGGCCTATGATAAGGTCTTTGACAACTCTGGATTACTCCGTAGAAGCACTTTATACTCAACCTAGTATATATGCTAACATGACAAAGACGTCAGGCTTTAAGTATAATAAGAAAAAGTATTATTGGATTAAAGATGGATATATTTATATTCCAGATGTAGAATGGGAAGCTATTAGATTAGATGCTGTTTTTGAAGAAGACGTCTCAGCTTTAATTTGTGGAAATGATCCAAAAGATTGCAAGTTATCTCAGGATAACAATATGAACATACCTGAATATTTATTTTCAGAAGCAGAAGGAATGGCCGTAAAAGAAATTATGATGACTGCTCAAATCCCTGGTGATGGAGATGATGATCAAAAAAACGTATACAGATAATGGCAAAGAAAGAAAAATTTAAACCTCATATGATGTACAATCCTAAAACAGGAAAAGGTACAATGGCTAAAAAAACAGAAGATCACTTAAAATTAAAAAAACGTGGATTTACTCATACTAAACCTAAAAAGAAATAAGTATGGCTAAAAAAGGTTTATATGCTAACATTCACGCTAAGAGAAAAAGAATTAAAGCAGGCTCTGGTGAAAGTATGAGAAAAGTTGGTACAAAAGGAGCACCTAAAAAAGGCGCGTTTAAAAAAGCTGCTAAAACTGCAAAGAAAAAAAAGAAATAAGATGGCTTATAATTACACTCTAGAATATAGAACTTTTGATCAGCTCTTTGCTGATGCTTCAAGTGATTTAAAAAAGTATCACCTGGAAGGTTTAATAGATCCTCAAGACATGATTAAAGTTGTAAGACGTGTTAATTATGATCTTGGATTAAGAATACATCAAACTAAAGAAAAAATGTTAGAAGTTGAAAAAGGAAGAGTGAGACTTCCTAATGATTTCTATACATTAAATTTTATACTTGCGGCAGGTGATTATGAAGAAAAACAATATTTACCACAAGGTACACATATTGAGGAGCGTTATGTTAGCACAGGAGCTCCTACTTATAATCCAGCTCCGCCTGAAATAATTGACACCTGTGCTGTTCCTGAAGAACCTTGTGATCCATGTGATCCATGCGCTCAGTGTGGAGGAGAAACAAATTGTCAACCTTGCAACTCATGTTGTGCTGTACCTGATTCTTGTACTATAGATTGTAAAGGAGATACTGTACAGCTAGTGCAAGTTTTAAAATACACTACCCGTTATTACAAGTGGTTAGCGCCAATAAAAATTCTTCAAAATACGGAACAGTTAAATCAGTTTTGTCCTAATCTATATTGGGAAAGTCCTATGTCTGGAGTTATAAGAGACGGATGGTTAAATACAAGTTTTGAAACTGGCATGGTTTACTTAAACTATGAAGGCGGTTTAGAAGATGATGAAGGAAATCTGTTAGTACCAGATCATCCTTTATTAAATGAGTATTATGAATATGCTATTAAGCAAAGACTTTTAGAAAACTTAATCATGAATGATGAAGAAATTAATCCTAACAAGTTACAGCTTATAGAACAAAGATATAGAGCAGCTAGAAATAATGCGTTATCTTTAGTTAATACTCCTAACTTTGGAGAAATTAAAGAATTATTTCATGCTAATAGGAATGCCCAGTATTCAAAGTATTATGACATGTTTGCTAGTCATCCTAGATTAAGATTTAGAGGTAGAAACGGATTTAATGGACATATATAATGGCTCAACAATATAACAATAATAGTTCTGCTAAAGGAGCTTCTTTTGATGGAAACTCTTCTAAAGATACGGATGCTTTTCACAATAAGCCTAATCAGTGGGTGCAGGCTAGAAATGCAAGCAATAACACTACAGTAGGAGATCTAGGTAGTTTAAGTAATGAGCAATCTAATAGACTTGCTGCTATTGCACCTTATACAATAATTGGGGCCATTCATATTATTAATGATGAGTGGGCTGTTTTTTCTACAGATGACTTAGATTCTGAAATAGGAATTTTTAAAGAAGATGCTGAGTCATATGAAACGTTAGTTAATGACCGTAAATTAAACTTTAATAAAGATTACTTAGTAATAGGTATTGGTAAAACTTTTGCTGATTGCGGAGAAAGAATTTATTGGGATGACGGTCTTAATCCTACGCGCTATATGGATGTAAGGGATGTTCCTTGGGTTCAAGACTGTAATGTTGTAGACAGTTGTGAAATTTGTGTAGATCAGATACCTTTAACAATAGATGAAAATAAAATACGTTTAGCACCTCTTGTTAAAAATATATGTCTCTCTTTAGAATCTGGAAATTCAGGTGGTGAGCTTTTTAATGGAACTTACATTGCTTTAGCTGCATATACAATAAACGGTATAAAAGTAACAGATTACTCTTTACCTTCTAATGCTCAACCTTTATTTGATCATCTTAACTTATCTGGTTCTTTAGTTGTAAATGTTGACTTTGCTGACCAGGGTGTTTATGAAACCTTTCAATTAGTTATAGTACAGCTTACAAATAAAAATCCAGTTTATAAAATAGTAGGTGATTACAGTGTAAAACAAAAAGTGATAGCTATTGACAGTTTATTTGAAGAACTGCCTAGTGTTAATAGTCAGGATGAATTAGTAATTCAAAATGCTATAGTAGAAAAATCAGAAGGAATTTACCGTAACGGTGAGTATGCTTTACGTATAGCCCCTACAAATAAATTAGATTTTAATTATCAACCTTTAGCTAATCAAATAGAAGCTAGCTGGGTTTATGTAGAATATCCTGCGGATTATTACAGAGAAGGTGGTAATAAGGTTTCTTATATGAAAGATGAATCTTATGCTTTTTTTGTAAGATGGGTTTGGGATACTGGAGATAAAAGTGCGTCATATCATATACCAGGAAGATCTCCTGAGAATTCTGATTTAACAAGACTAGTAGGTTCTGAAGATGTATTAGAAGATGACGGAGACAATAATGAAACTTTCAGAATATATAATACAGCAAGTATTGATTTTAATCACCCTTTAAAAGGAACTGTTTTAGAAGATGGCGGCCTTGTAGTTTCTGCAGGAAAAATGGGATACATGGAATCTTCTGAAATATATGATGATGACACCCCTCTAGTGTGGAATGCTACTTATACAGATCCTGAAACAGGAGTTAACATAGGTGGCACATCAAATACTAAATATGACCTTTGTGGAAAAAACATAAGACATCATAGGTTTCCAGAAGAAGGAACTGACTTAAACGGTCAAGGTCTTTTATCAAGCTATAGAAAAGATGGGGATTCTGGATACATAAGAATAATGGGTGTTGATTTTTCTAATATAAAACCTCCAGTAGATAATAGTGGACAACCTATTGCAAACATAGTAGGTTATGAAATATACAGAGCATCAAGAGAAGGGAATAAAACTATTTTAGCTAAAGGTGTTTTAAATAACATGCGTAAGTATGAATCTCCAGCTAATGATGGTATTGATGATGACCTTAAATTAAAATATTTATATCCTAATTATCCTTATAACAACTTAGAAGCTGATGAATTTTTATCAACAACTGATACACAACAAGGAGGAGGTGATCAGGTTTGGGGAGTTGATAGTTTAACTACTGCTCCTATTTATGATTCAAGTAATGTATCAAGAGAGGCTTATACTTTTCATAGTCCAGATACCAACTTTAGAAACCCTTTTTTATCAGGTAAAGAAGTTAAAGTTTATTCTGAATTAAAAGGAAGCATGTTTATTAGAAATTTTTATCCTACTAAACATCCAAAAGTAAAACTTTTAAAAAATAATGCTTTGGTTATGGCTTTAATAGGAGGTATAGCTTATTTATTTACAAAAACAGAAGGTAATAAAAAATTAAAATATACTAGTCCTAGATTACAAGGTGCTAACTTTAATGGTACAGTTGGTACACCTCTTAGTTTTCTTGGAGGTTCTATACCGATTTCACCAGATGGAGCTTTATTTATAACTGCAGCTGGAGTTGGTTCATTGTTAGATACTATTTTACAAGAAATAATAAACGAATTTGGAGGGAACTACAGCCTTGGAAGTTTACTTACTAATACTACAATTGGTGATTATAATAGGCGTAGGTTCCAAATACTAAACAATAAAAATATAGCCACAGCCATAGGTCCCACTGGCACTAGAGATTCGGGTTATCAAACAGAAGAAGCTGATATAAGTGAATTAGATAAAACTAATTCAGCACTTGCTGCACTTTTAAGTACTGCGGCAGCGGTATCAGGGACTTCAAATCTAGGAGCCGGTAAGACGGAATCTGTAATTAAATGGTTTACAGAAGGTGTTAACGCAGCATTAGAATTAATTTATGCATTTATTCCTTATAGACAATATGCTCTTCAACAAACATCTCATTGTTTTTATGATGAAGAGACTCCAAGAGTTGTTTTAAATAATGGTGCTGACGCAGGTAATACAAGAAGAGGTATAGATTTAAGATCCTATTTAAATCCTGAAATTAGAGAATTAAGTGGATACAGTATTAACAATATATACAGGTCCAGAACTGTATTTTTAACTTTAGATTTAACTAGAAATGGTAACTCAATAGATGCTTTTACTTTACCTACTTCTCCGGGTAGTGAACATTTGCTAGCTAAAAATTACATAGGTCCTAACAAAAAAAATTGGTCAAGACAATCTATTATAAGCAAACCTGTTACTAATAGAAAATCAGTTACTCAATATGTAGCATTAAAACAAAGATTGATAAATCAATATGGACAAATAAGAGGTTTAAGACAATTACCTATATTAAGTTGTATGATTGATAAAGGTAAATCTTCTACAGGTGTTTTATTTGGAGGAGATGTTTATATAGGACGCTATACAGAAAAAAATACAATGTTCTTTTTTTATAACTGGATGGATGAAGAGCCTGACGGTACAGAATGGGATTATAAAAAATACAACATGATAACTTATCCAAAGTTTTGGATGAATACGGAACCTTTTGATTTTAATGAATTTATATCTTCTTGGACAGAAATATTTTCACCAGGGGATGGAACTCCACCCTTTCCTTTACCAAGAAGTAAGTATTGTTTAGATAAAAATGATGAAAATGAAGTTTTTGAATTTGGTTTAGATAACGGATTTATGTATTTATTTAATTCTGGAGTTAAAGATTTTTATGTTGAATCAGAAATTAATTTAGCTCTTAGAGATTGGGGTGATGCAGTAGAAGAAAGACACTATGATTATATAGATTACACTAACATTAGAGATATGTTTAAGTCTGATATAATTAAAGTTGGTAATTTCTACAAATATGATTTTAGTTTAAGTGTTACTAATGCTTTTACTAACTGGACATCTTTTTCATTTATGCAAGCACCAGGTTATGATCCTAAAGTTGCAGCATCATGTTATAAATATACACCAAGAAGAATTATATATTCTCTTCCTCAAAATGACAGCTTGGTGGATTTTTGGAAGATCTTTTTACCTTTAAATTATAAAGACTTTACAGCGGAACCTACTGTTGTAAAACCTATTGGTAAAACAGGGTCTCTGGTTTTATTTAAAAATGAAAGTCCTATATTAATACCTTCATCAGAACAACTAAGTTTAGACGGAGGTACTAAATTAACTGTGGGTGATGGTGGACTATTTTCACAGCCTTCTCAAACTGTTGCTAATGCAGAGTTTCCATATGAATATGGATCTTCTCAAAACAAGTACTCAATAGTTAACACTCCGGCGGGACTATTTTATATAAGTCAAAATCAAGGTAAGATTTTCAGAATGGGACAAGGTTTAGAAGAGATTTCTAATAAAGGTTATAAGTGGTGGTTTGCAAAATACCTTCCTTATAAACTTACAGAGCAGTTTCCAGATTTTGAATTAACAGATAACCCTGTGGTAGGTATAGGATGTCAAACAGTATTTGATAATGAAAACCAAATATTATATTTTAGTAAAAAGGATTATGTACTTAAAGAGAACCTTGGAGTTATTGTTACTTACATAGGAGGTAGAAAGTTTTTAGTAAATGAAGAATTAGAAATAGATTTAGGAGATGATAGGTATTTTGCTCCTGCTTCTTGGACAGCTTCTTTTGACCCTAAGATAGATGGGTGGATAAGTTTCCATGATTGGTTTCCTGATTTAGTTCTTCCTAGTAAGAATACTTTTATGACTATTAAAGAAGACAGCATCTGGATTCATAATGACAGATGTAATAGTTTCTGTAATTTTTATGGACAGGATTATCCTTTTGAAATAGAATATGAAATTGATACACAGGCTCAAGTAACTACATTGCGTAATCTTACGTATTTTATGGAGGCGTATAAATATGGAAGTAATTGCTATGATAGGTTTCATGATTTAGATTTTAATTTTGATGAAGCTATCATATGGAATTCTGAGCAGTGTTCCGGATTATTAAAGTTAAATAATACTCCAAAAAACAACGCTCCTCTAAGGTTAACATACCCTAGAATAAATTTTGACAGTATAGATATTATATATGATAAAGAAGAGCAGAAATATAGGTTTAATCAATTCTGGGATATAACTGATAACAGAGGAGAGTTTGATCCTTCTGCTGAAAGAACTTTATTTATAACTGCTCCTAATGGTTTTGTAAAAGATCTTAACCCTAATAATTTAAACTATAACAAGTTTGCCTTAGAAAGGAAAAAGTTTAGACATTTTAAAACTAGAGTTATATTAAGAAAAACAGTATCAGGAGATAGAAATATTATTGTTTCTACTACTATAGATTATACATTAAACTCTTTTAGATAATGAAATTTAATTTTAAAGCTGCAGCACTAAAAGGATTAAAAAGAAGTCCTAATAATCCAAAGACTATTTCTAAGATGGGCTATAGAGATGATTCTCCTTATAGGAATGAACCTTATCTAGATATCCACACGCCTAATGGGCAAATAGACATGAGTCAAACAGGAATAGATCTTATGGCTAACGGTAGATTTCTCCCGGCTTATTCAGGTATGCATCAGTTTGATTCTAATGTGGTGAGGGAAGTTCCATTACATCAAAATGGAGGTCCTACTCCTACTTATCAAGATAGTCTTGCTTTATATAATTATACTCAGTTACAAAAAAAATTAGAAAATAGGTCTGATATGTATAAACCATCTTTTTGGGAAAGAGTTTCTGGAGATCATCCAAGACTTAATTCTCAAGGAACTAAAGATCAATCTGTTTTAAGAGCGGAGGTTTTAAAAATATTAAAAAATAATCCTAACATTAAAACAGGTTTATATAATGTTGAAAAAGGTTTAACTAGATTAGGTATGTCTGATTATGATGCTGCAGAAGGAAGTTATGATTTATATCATCCTAATATAAAACCGCAAAAAGATTGGTTTGGTACAGCTGTTAATAATGATTACTCTAATGTAAAACCTGATCCAAAAATAGAAATACCATATCCTAATAAATCAGTAGGTACTGGTATGACAAGGACTATTTCTAAAAATGTAACACTTAAACCTGATCCAAAAATAGTATCTAAACAACAACAATTAATAGACGCAGGTTATAATATAGGAACAGCTGACGGTTTGTGGGGTCCTAAATCACAAGCAGCATGGAATAAATTTCAGCAACAAAAAGAAGAAGAAAGATTAGCAAAAGAAAGAGCGCAATACCTCAAGGAAACCACACCTTTAACTGAAGAATCAGAGGAGGGCGGTATTAAATATGAAACAAGAGGTATGCAAAAAACTCAAACCTGGGTTCCTAATCCTAATGAGCCAGGTGGTGGACATTATGAATATGGAATACCTTCTGAAAACGTTCCTGTAGAAAATAATGCTTACCAAGACGGTGGAGAAATAATGGAACTGACTGATGAAGAGATAGAAGCATATAGAGCTCAAGGATATGAAGTTGATGAGGTTATGCAAGGCGGTGATGAAGTAACAGATAAAGCATCTGACTTTCAGAGTAGAATAATGCAATTAAGTCCAAATCAAATACAAGGTATTGAGGATTTTAAAAAAAGAGAAAAAGAAAAAGAGGAGCGTATTAAGCTTGAGTTAGAAGAATATAAGAATAAACCTAATGAGCCTTATGTAGCGGAAGCATCCACCACAGAAGTTCAAAAACCTGATGTTCAAATTAATAGAGATATTTCTCCTGAAGAATTTACTCAGATACAAGCTGAAAATAAAGTTAGAGATGCAGCTCAAAAAAAGCAACAGGAAGAATTTGAGAAAGCACAGTGGGAAAAGTATGATGATGCGTCAATGTTAGAAGCCGGTCTTGATAGAGCTAAAGCTTTTGCAGTTGACCCAGCAGGTATGACTTCTAGGTTCTTAACAGGTCAACAAGCTTATATTCCAGGGATGGGTGACGGGCTTATGAATCCTGATAGTCCTGAATATGAAAATTATATGAAAGCTATAGGGCGTAATCCTAATGAATTTAATTTTGCTGCTGAAGTTCAGAACCTGGTTAATCCTGGTTACTGGGGAGCTTCTATAGGGAACAACATTAATAAAGGTAATTATGGAACGGCTGCCTTAGAAGGTGCTATGACTTTTGCACCATTTATTCCTAAAGGTACGGGTAGAAATTTAGTAAACAGTGTTAAGCAAGGAAGTAGAATGCTAGCAGATGATGCAGCTAGATTAGGCAATCACCTTACAACACAAACACCATTAAAAAATACTTATAAATACAACCCTTATAGGTTTGAACCAGACCCTACAATGCTTTATAGAGGTCTAGGAAAAGAAGGAGCGGAAGATGCTTTACAGTCTGGAGTATTTAGACCTAATCAAAATGTAAAACCTAACATTGAAGGTGGTTTTAATCTAGCAAAAGATTTTAATACAACACAAGCAGGAACTTACTATTCTCCTTATTTTGATGTTGCAGATACAGACGGGAAAGGTTTTATAGCAGAAGGACCTAGAGATGCAGCTACTTTTGGAAAAAGATATAAAGGTAAGGATTGGAGTTTAAAGACTAAAGAACAGATACCTATAGAAAAAGGTAAAGTATTAAAAAAAGATTGGTTAAAAGGTTATAAAGAAATTCCTAATCCTAAAAACATTCCTAATCCTCAAAACATTTCTAATAATACTCCTAGATTATCAGATGCAGTTAAAGAACTTACAGACAATCCTAACTTTCACAAGCTGGGTTTTTATGCAAAACGGGATGAAATAATGAAATATCTGAAAAGTGAAGAAGGTATAAAAAGAATGACTAAACTTGTAGATGACAACCCTCACTTATCTGAAAATTTTAAAAGAGTTACTGACCATATTGAAGATTTTGGTAAAATGCAATTTGAAACTAAAAAACCTTTAATGTATAATGGGAGTTATATAAAAAACAAAGATGGGAAAATAGAATATTTTAATGTTGATCCTGATAATGCATACAGTTGGTATAGAGATGGGTATAATAATCCAAGTTACATATCAGTAGGTAAAAATTTTACACCTTATGATGCATCACATATTTTTGAACATGAATTTGCTCACACATTTCAAAGAGGTAATGAGTTAGTAGGAATAGATGATGAATTAGGTAAAATAACATTAAATTCCAATAAAGATTTAGCTAAAAAAAGCATTAAAGATTTTGTTAAGGATGTTAACCCTTTTTCTAAAAAAGTTAAAGGTGATAAATATTCAAATACTTCAAAACTATTTGAATTACCTTCAAAAAAACCATTATTAAAACAAGCAGGTTTAAAAAACGCAAAAGATTATTGGTTAAAAGGAGCAGGTAGAGGACAAGAAAAGTATGCTTTTGCAGCGGAAGTTAGAGAAAATTTACTACAAAATGGAATTATAAAAAATAGGTATGATGATATTACTCCGGAAATGTTAGAAAAACATTATAAGTTATATAATAACATTAAAGGGGATAATAAATACAAATTGCGTTTGTATGAAATAATGAAAAATGATAAAAATAATTTTAAAACTTTATCAGAAGTAATGAATAAAATGCCTGCCGTAGTTCCAGTAGTTGGAGTAGGTGCTGCAGCAGCAAGTAGTATGGGTGATGATTCAAATGTGCAACCAAGCATGCAAACAGGTGGTGCAGTTTATAAAGGAGATGATGTAAATCAATTTAGAACTGCAGAATCTAAAGGAGATGGTACAATCTATGTATCAGATCCTAATGACCCTAGAATACAGGCTTATAACTATATGCAATCTCTTTTAGAAGAACCTAATGTAGAAGCAGCAAAATATAGAAAAGCATCTGATGAATTTCATAAATATGTAGCAGAGTTAAAAGCTGATACAAACATGAGCAGTAGAGAAAGAAGTGATGCTGAGTATGAAATGTTTAAAAAACTTAATTTAAGGGAGTTAGATTCTAAAGCATGGGCTGAAGAAAGAGCTTATAACAACCGTTTTCAATTTAGACATTATCAACATGATGATACAGTTGAAATTTATGAACCTGACGTTCCTTTTAAAACTTTTCCAGGAGTAGAACCTACTTATAAAAAAATAAATAATGTAGAAGGTGGGGAACATTACTATCCATTTTATCCAAAAGTTAAATATGCTGACCCTGAAGTTGTAGCTAAACAACAACAATTAGCAGAAGCAGGTTTATATAATGGAGCATTTGATGGTATATGGGGTCCTAAATCACAAGCGGGTTGGGAAACTTTACAGCAACAGAATGAAGAAAAAAGAATAGCAGAAGAAAAAGCTCAGTATATAAAAGAAACAACTCCTTTAACTGAAAAATCTACAGAAGGTGGAATTGAGTATGAAACAAGAGGTATGGGTACAACTGAAGTTTGGAATCCAGAAACACAATCTTTTGATAAAAAACCTATTATAAAAAACATTCCTGTAGAAAATACAGCGTATGAAAAAGGTGGAGAGTTTATGGAAATGGAGCTTACTGATTTAGAAATAGCAGAATTAAAAAGACAAGGTTATGAGATAGAGGATCTTCCATAAACCTTTGAGGTTTAAGTATTTATCCAAAAAATTTCATATATTTAATATATAGGCAAAGTAGTTATGAAAAGAAAAGTTAGAGTTTATAAAAAAGGATGCGCTGAATGTGATAAAAAAAGAATGCAGCAAGGTGGTCCAATGATAGATGAAGCAGCAATGCAAGCAAGAGGTTTAGAAAACCCTTGTGCAGGAGTTAGGTTTGGAGGACCTGATTGTCCAAAAGGTTCCATGCAATATGAGATGGCTAAATCTTTTAGAAAAGAATCTAAACCTTTTAAACCTCAAAGCTCAGTAGCTCCAATGAATGAAAACATAGATGAGGTTACCTCTAGAAAGAGTAAAGACTTTCAATCCTTCTTAACTTATAACTCTAGAAAAGCAATAGAAGAAGATGAGCAGTTTAACGCTGCATATGATTTCTTAAGATACGGTGGACCTAAAGCACAATTTGGGCAAGAGATGTATCAATCACAACCTATACACGGATATGTAGGTGTAAATCCTATGATGGCAAATGCTATACGTCAACAACAGTTTCAAGATAATCAAGATCTTCAAGCTATGAATTCTTTATTTTCTAATAATCTAGTTAAAGATGGAGCTAAGGCTGTTGGTAGAGGTGTTAGTAATATGTTTGGTAGTAAAGCTTACGGAGGTCCTGTTAAAAAATATCAAACAGGAGGTCCTAAGTATGGCCAAGTAAGCTTAGAAAAATATCAAGATCCAAATGATGAATTAGCATATTTAAAAGCTGCAAAAGATAAATATGGAATGCAGGTTTTAAATGAATATGAGATGAATCCTTACAGTTTTAACTGGAGTGGAGATCAATCTGATTATAGTTATGAAAAACATACTAAAGGTGCAGGTCCTGATGTAGCAAAAAATTTTAGAGAAAAACATGCTGCTGCAATAAACATGTTTAAAAGAGGTTTAGAATCTAATGATCCAGATGAAATTGAGGATATTAAAGAAAAATTAAAAGCGTATAATGTTAATTGGAGTGCAGACTGGGTACCTGGAACTGTGGGTAATATTATAACTGATAATATGCCTGATGCTTTAGATGAAAAAATAAGATTCTTAAAAGATTATAGACAATTTGATAGAAAATTTTAAAGTTTTAGAGTTTGCTTATAATGATTTAAAACAAAAAATTAACAATGAGTCATTATCACAAAAAGAAAGAGATGAAGCTGCTTTAGAATTAAATAAAATAGAAAACTTATATAACACTGTTAATTTTGAAATACTTGATGTAGAAGGAGAAAAAACGCCAACGTATCAGGTTACTAACCTTTTAAATGTAGGTGAGTTAGATTATTTTATTGATGAAATATCAACAGCTCTTGGTGAAGAGGGTTATGGAAAATATAATCCTGATTTTTTAAATGCTTTTAATGATAATTTTGCTGAAAAGTTTACTGATCAAGAAGAGGATAAGGTAGAACAATTTTATTATGACAATACTAAAAATTGGAAAGAACAGACTTTACCTGAAGGTCAAAAAGCAAATAATGTATATCAACCTCAGTGGATTAATGATAACATACTTGCAGAAAAAGCTAGAGTACAAGAAGAAAAAGCTAAACAAGCGGCTATAAAAAAGAAAAAAGAAGAAGAAGAAGCTGCTATTAAAGCAGCTAAAGAAGCTGAGATGCAAAAAATAAGAAGTTACCAAAGTGAATATGAGGCAGCTCCGCAAAACTTCTTAAATGAAATGGATTCATTACGTAATGCTTTTACTCCATTATATAAAGGGGGAGTATCTTTAAGAAAGTTTAAAGAAGGTGGACAAAATGAACCTGCTGAAACTGGATGTATAGAAGGAGATTGTCAGAATGGTACTGGAACTTATGTTGATAATTATGGTAATAAGTTTGTAGGAACTTTTAAAAATGGTAGAATAACTGAAGGTGATCTAACTACATCAAAGGGTAAAACTCATAAATTAGGATGTTTTGAGGGCAATTGTGAAAACGGTACTGGAAAGTTTAGTGGTTGGGAGGGTCATTATTGGGAAAATTCAGGTACTTTTAAAAATGGTAGATTTTATAAAGGAACTTTCACAAAATATAAACAAGGTCTTAAGGAAACTGTAGAAGAGGGCTGTTTAGAAGGTGATTGTGAAAACGGACAAGGTAAATGGGTTGAAGCGTATCATCACAATACTACTAAGATAAGTGATGAATATATTGGAAGTTTTAAAAATGGTAAAAAAAGCGGTCAGGGTAAACGAATAAGGAAGGATCCTAATGGATTCATTAGAACAATAGAAGGAACTTTTAAAAATGATAAATTAAATGGTAAAGGTAAACATGAAGAAAAATATGCTGATGGTTCTGTTTTCTCATATGAAGGAAATTTTGTAGATGATCGTTTAAATGGTGAGGGAACTGCCGTATATTTCGATACAGAAGAAGGAATTCATGAGATAAAAACAGGAAATTTTGTAAATGATAAGTTACACGGTGAAGGAACTTTTACAGATAATATAACAGGAAAATCTTAT
>JAAHTH010001951.1_pt1 | contig 16740 bp, 7 predicted proteins | sample 6116091 | NCBI WGS metagenome assembly JAAHTH01 (sample SAMN13939990, study PRJNA603662) | sponge metagenome | isolation source: marine sponge | host: Mycale hentscheli | place: New Zealand | collected 2006 | reverse complement strand
ACTAAACATTGCCGCTCCGGTCAATTCGGGAACAGATACTATACAATTAACTGCGGGCACCGCTGGTGAAGCATGGAATGTAGAGCCTATAAGTTCCACCGTTATCGGCTCAACAGGGGTTACTCCTACTACATGGGCAGGAGGAAGTAATTATGATCTTGACGGTTTGACCATCATAATCCAACATGACGGCTCTGCGAGTTCAACTACTTATACTTTTGATAAAAGCATTACAATAGGAAATTCCACAGCGACTACAATCGGCGTTTCGGATGCAACTTCGACTGGCAAAGTTGCCGAGGCAATTTATGCTACTTTGGATCTTTCAAAAGATGCGGGAACTATCCCTATTACTGCGACAGATCCAGGGGGTTCTAGTAATAAAGTTGTTTTGACAGCCGACAACGCAGGCACCGGCATGAATGGAAAAACAATTACAGGGACATTTTTCAGCCCAGTTGCGTATGGCACCCCAACAAACTTTGGTGGAGGAGCAGCCAGTTCAACTCATCTTTCTTATAATTTACCAGACGCACTTCGAGCAGGAGGAGCTTATACGAGACCATCATGGACTGCCGGAACCGAGCGTCGTTTTGTTGACGGAATTTCAAAGGGGCAAATTGCACGACAACAATATCCTTTTTATAATTCGTATGAAGATTATATTAAGGACGCAAAAGCAGCAGGACAAGAATACACCATTGTTCCGGAATTCCGTATAAGCGAAAATTTGCAAACATATATAGCACAAGGAAATGTGCTTACATTAACTCAAAAAACTTTAGAACTAACTGGAGCAAACCATGATAACTATGACTCACAGGTAAATTCTAACTTTATCCCTCGCTATGCTACTTCAGACTTGCTGGAATACCTTGACCCCTTCATGGTCGAGGGCACCAGTGATCAAAAGTTTAACAAATATCCACGACAATTTGGACTTCGCTCTGATGCTATCATTAAATTGCTTCCTTATGATGGTTTTTATCCGCAGCTTCGCACTATGCAATTAGCCACGATGTTTTCCCAGTCGTATTCTCCAGCCACCACAGATTCGTGGGGAGGAGTATCAGGAAGTTCTGCACAAAGGTGGAGAACCTTACATCGACCATTTTTTGCGCCCGGTATACTTTACAATTCAATTAAATCAGGATTATCAGTAGAATACCCAGTGTGGCGTGACGGTAAAAACTCGGGATCCTTTATGGAAACAAGTGCTTATACACCCTTGGCTGGCGGTCTTTCGGGTACGCTTAATGGTAGCAGTGCAGTAGCTGGACAAATCCCAGGAAACCGTCGCCGCAGACAGGAAGGCGATGCAGATAATTTTGATTTCGACATAATTGGAGTCGATAAATTTTTCTGGTCCGAAAAGTTTCCCTTTGAAGCAATTCTCAAACCTTTAGAGTATATTTCTGACAAAAGTGGGGGTGGATCTGGTATTCGCCTAACAGACACCAATCCTTATTTGAAGAATGATATTACTGGGTCTGTAGCAACCACGGGGTCAATTGATGATTTATTGTATCGCTTAGGTATTTCCAACTTTTTAGCATCCGTTCCAGAATTCTTTTTGAAGAAAAAAGAAGATGATACTTATATGACTAAGTTTGTTGCAAACATTCCTCAGTCTGATTCTAATTCAAAGTCTGGCGTAGCACCAACTGACTCAAATCAACCTAGAACTGTCCGTGTGGATGCAAAATCTGCCTATATTATGGAAGTAGGACTAAGAAAAACCGATAACTTTAACCTTTATAATAATCCTTATGCTTTTGGCATTCCGACTTCTACAGGGTCCGTCAATTGGGATACGATAGCTGCTGCTGGAAATCCTTTAGCTACCAAGACACAAAAAGGAGCTATCCCAGAAGGTCAAGCGTGGCCACTACATAGAGGGGAATTTGCACCATTTACGCCTCCGTATTATTATGGACCAAGCTTAGTACGAATTATTTATATTCCCGAGAAAACTGGCGAAGTAACTCTGGATGACATCATTAATGGAGATCGTATCTATACTGAGTTTGTTAACGAAAATGGATATTATTACGGATTTTCATCTGGATCGTTTGTTGGTGAAGATGGTTCGGACATAGGCACATCCGACTACCCCGCATTCCAGTGGAACCGAGCCTGGAAAAACAGAATGGATATTGATGCTTCTGTGGTGATTGACAATAACTTCCCAACTGAACTTGGATCCGTTACTCCTTTCGATCGCAATAAGTGGGTTATTATGCCCAAGTGGGAATGTCCAGTTTTAGACTTCTCCTCTTCTGGCGGAACATATGATTTTTCGTCATCACTAGCTCCTGGGTCTTATTCAACCCCGACTTATGGGATGTGGCATCAATACGGGGTTGAGCCTCGAACCAACGAAGGGGTTTATATGTATATTTCTGATGTTGGTAAGTCTGATTTAGAGTTTCGCCTCGTTGGTGACGCAAAAGGATCAAGTTATAATCCTGCAAGTCCCGGTGCTTTATCAGCAACAGGTCAAGTTCAAAAAGTTCAAAAAGTTCCCAAATTTGTTAATGATTTAGGCTTGAGCGTAAGGTCTTTAGCCCATTTAGTTGGATTTCGTGAAGATGAAATCATGCCTTCTGGACAATGGGTTCCAGAACGAGCTAAAAGAATTGGACAACTAGCGGATAATAATGAAAAAACTATGTCCGAAGCTATCATTGCCATGCCATTTTGGAAAACAGAAAAAGACCAAGAATATGTGTGCATGACCATGACAGCAGATAAAGATCTTTTAGGACCAAGAATTAAAGACTTCCGAAAAGCTTTTACAAAATACTCACTACCACCCTCATTAAGAGATAATCTGAAATCTATGTTGCCACCCAATTATCCAGATGTTTCTCAGATAATTTTGCCTTTTGGTGACGATGATTATAATGAAAGTTTTGCGAACAAAAGTGTTTTGACAACCCCCATTGTATATTTGTTTGAGCACTCAACCACTCTCACCAAGCAGGATCTAGCAGATATATGGCAAGGTATTATGCCAGATATAACTCGTGTATTGAAAAAGAATGTAGTCTCACTTGACCATTATATGCCCGGTGAGTTAGTTGAAGAAGAGCCAACAGTCTTTCCAGAAATAATCAGAAAACAATTAGACTTAGGGATCAACCCAACTGGGCACCCAAGAGTTGATCTAATTGATGTAACTGGTCGTCTAAATGGTTTTAATCCTGACATTAGGTGGATGGTGTTCAAGGTAAAACAGCGTGGACCCATGTATTATCATCAAACTATCCTTAACGAAATTAATGATGGTCCGGGATCTTTATCATTTCAAAATGTTTTTGGATATTTGTCTGGTGATTTACCTCCTCAACTGAGAGAGGTTTTAGAGCGTCAAAAGAACGCATATACAGAAAATCTTTTTTCCGCTACGCAAGTCGGCGAAGGAAGAAATACTTTTAATTGGCCTTATGATTATTGTTCTTTAGTTGAGCTTTCAAAGTTAACCGCCACTACTGGTTTCCGTCCGGAGTTAAAAGTAGAGGTTGCTGATTTTAGAAACGAAAGAGGGCTATCAGGACAATCTGAGTTTGTAGACCCCGGTGTTGCTTTGGAACCACCGTCTTCGGTTGGAGTAAATACTGAAGGGTTTAGTGTTTCTACCGCTAACACCAGGGCGATGATTTCTAGTCCTGTAGTTCTTTCGAACGAGCAAGCTTCAATTGTAAGCTCCATGGCGGGCGTCTACAATAACCCTAACAATTGATGAGAGAAAGTTTACAGAGAGATAGTTAGTTTATGGCAAAGTTTATTAATAGGCAAGAGGAAGTGTTGGAGATTGAGCTTACTCCTTATGGAAAACATTTGTTTTCGCAAGGAAAGTTCAATCCGCAATATTATAGTTTCCATGATGATGATGTTTTGTATGATGGAGCCTTCGGAGGAATAGTTGAAACTCAAAACGATATTGTTTCTCGTATTAAAACAACTGAACGACTTAGTCTTTATAGTAATTTTTCTGGTTCTGTACGAAATAATCAAACAAATTCAAATATTACATCTGACAGTTTTCAAAAATTAACTCCGGCAAATGCTAAATTTTTTCGCTGCATGGGAACCAATAGCCCGTGGTCAGATTATTCTCCTGCATGGTACATAGCCACGACAGATGATAGTGCTTTGTTTGCGGTTGATTCCGAAAATACTTTTTATTCTTACCAAAGCGAGCATAGTATTCCTGTAATTAATAGTACACTAGAGAGTGAATATTCTGGCTCGGCTGAAAACTTTATTTATAATGGAGTTGAGGTGCCTTTTACATCATACGCTACTATTGTAGAAGACAAAATAGTTTTAGACATCCAAGAATTAAACACAATTTTTAAAGTAGGTGGAAATTATGATGTTGAAATTTTTAAAATACCTCGAAACCAAGATGGCGAGGAAGAAATAAAACAACTAAACTTTATTGATCCGGAGTCGGCAAATTTTGATCTTTTGAATGAGCAAGCAAATGATGCATATTTGCTTTCTTATTTGCAAACTGATTCAAAACTCGATAATCTTTTTCCTATTTTGGATCCGTCATATGTTGAATATTATTTAAATGTTCGAGTAGATAATGAAATTACCGATATACCCGATTTCCGAAATGGCTTGTATTCTACAAACCGTTCAAATTCTCCTTTGGAGCCTTGTGATTAAAAATGGCTAATCCTCCTCCCAATAACCCACTTTTACCCCTTGTGACCACAGGAGCTATAGTTCCTACTTATGTTGTAAGTGAGGTGGAAGTATTTCATCCCCCTCAACAAGACATCAATGCACCACAAACTTCCATTACTTTAACTTCTCATTTCGAAGAGAGTGTCAAACAAACTAATACGAATGAAGCATTGAGGTGGTATGATTTAGAACAATATACTAATCAAGTGCGCTTAAGGGTTATCGTATGTAATGAGCCAAGGGTGTGCGAGAGATTAGACTATCTTCAGCAGCGTTTTGGTGAATATGTCTCTGGTCAAATGGGTCCAATTAATAGTGTTGCAGCAGATATGTTAAATAATCTTTTAAAACGATCAACCGATAATGATGAGATTATAAATTCTTTGCTTAACACTTTTGGTCCTTTTGACGCAGGTGAGCTTACACAACATTTCCTTGAAACCCGAGACAGAACTTATAACTATGAACAGTATGAAATGATACCAGTTCTGGGAAAAACTTTAGTTTATGATATTCCCGCTGTCAATGTGTTACAAACAGATGATGCAGGAAATGTTCTTAGGCGCAATACAAACAGAACCATTTCGATGCGTGATGGCGATGGACAAGTAACCCGACACTTAATAGAGCAGATTCCAGCCCAGCCAATATCTATCACTTTAGATGTAGATCGATCTGAAATGTCTCAATTTAGCGTTTATTCTTTTGCATATTTAGATGTTTTCTCTTACACTGATGGAGAGGTGCAGTCGATCGGCGGTGAGGTTTTTTCTGTCGTTGAATCTGGGCTAGGATACATTTCAGCAGCCAATTTCGCTGGACAATATTCTTTGTATAGTCCTCAAGATCAAGCAATATTTGAGGAAGAGGATGGGGAGACCCAACTAGGTCCCGGAAGTACTTCTCCAACTCGTATCGTAGGAATGGTAAATCCTCGTTTACATCACGCCCCCAACGGCGATCAGATGCATGATTTCAGAACCTATGCAAATATAGCTATTGACAATTTAAACAACCGCATTTTCGAAAACTTGCCTAAAAAAGTTGGTGTATCAAATGTTGGCAACAAAAGAAAGGTGATCATAGGAGATAAAAACTATTTTTCTCATTTGTGGTTATCTAAAGATGTATCCGAGGGGTGTCGCTATTCGTTTAGTTTTGCATTGAGAGGGTTCATGATTAATAACAGTCGATTTCCCTGGTTGTACCAAAACGAGGCTTCTGCCGAAGAATTGTTGAACGGCGGCTCGATAATACAGACAAGTAATGAAGACCGGGTAGACGAAAGAACTCGGATCCTTGATATAAGTATGACAAAAAAGTTAGTTGATTTTGAGGAATTTGCTGTCATAAATAAGTTGGGAACTTCTGTACGCCAACATGAAAAGAGACTAGATTCTTACAATGAAGAAACAGTTGTTGCTAAACCACGAAGACTTGATACTATTCATTTAGAGAATAATCCTAGCGAAAAAATAATATTTTACGAGGGTAGAGACAATCTTGCAGACGAGAAACTAACCCAACAACTTTCTCGCATTCAATATGGAACCACAATAATAATCCAGGACTCTGCTGAGACTTATATCACCAAGCACATTGAAATTCTTGAGTCAGCATCTAAAAGAACCCGTGAGATTTTTGAGTTAATTGTACATTCACCTCCGGCTGTAGATGTTCAAGAAGACTTTTTAGGAGGGGCGATAAACACCGGAATCGGACTTTTTGATTATGAGACAATGACTACTCGCTTCCCCTTGAGTCGTATATCTTATGGAGGGCTAAATGCAGAACAAGAAGTAAGCGCCCAAATAGAAAAATATCTTGTTACCTTGAGATCTTTTGGCGTCATTGTTCAAGATGAGTATAATAATTTGCTTGTCCGATTAAAATCATTAATGCGATCTAGTAATCCTCAAGGCTTAGAAATCATAGCCGACTCGATTGACACTTTTGCAGGAGTTTTACGAGAAGTGGTTGGGGATAACTCTCGTCGTTTTATAGGTGATTTCAGAGAAAATCAAAAAGATAAAATAACAGGCAGAGGCACATATGAGCAGAAAGTTCCTATTTTTGAGTGCCAACATTATTTTGACAATTTTATTACATCTGGGTTGACATTTGGAACAGGTTATGAATACTTGCGGCAAACAGAAAGTAATAGCCAAGCACACGGACTGATTCGAATATCTCGTCAAGGCTATATTGATAGGACAATTAATGAATTTAATAAATACTTTTACTTTTCTAAAGACATGGGAGTCTCCAGTCAAACCGCTGCTTATTCTCCCTCTTATGCTAACTCTACCGCCACCTTTTTAACTCCAAATATAATTAGAACTTACGGTAAAGAATTGATAAACCAGCCTCTTTATCGCAGATTAGATGGTCCTAATACTGCCTATGATTTAGATCGTTATGCAGAACTTTTTGGAGACCTCGTAAAAATAGCAGACAAATCGGCATACCTCAAGGGTTCTTATTATATGTTAGAGGATGAGACAGAGGATGACACGGAAAACAAACAGCTTTACAATTCAGTTATCACTTCTTTAGTAGAGAGGCACATGTTCAATATTAAATTTAACGACCTAGTACAAACACCGACTTTAGAACCCATTGACACAACCCCCAGGGTCTCTTTAAACCCCCAACAACTAGAAGCGATAGATCTATTTAATGTTTTAGCCGGCGGTGCGTCCGACCTCTCTTTTGATGCCGTAACCTGGAGACAGACCCAGGAAAGCGCACAAGAAAATGCGTTCAGTAGTATTTCACCAACTGTTGGGGGACTATTGAACACCAGTTTTAAACCCTCTCCTGTTAATCCTCGTGTTGATCTTCCAATAAAGTTAGTGTTTAGTATATTGGGCGAATTAGAGTTAGACCCAGCTTATTATGTAGCCCCGAATTATATGTCTAAAGAGTTTAACTCTATAAAAAACCAGGCTCTTTCGCTGGGAATAACAGCCGACAATATTAAAGATATCATAGAGGGTGATTTTTCATCACTACCTAATCAGATAAAATCAATGTTTGTGGTCGCCATCAGTAATCGATTATTGTCTTTGGGTCCCGGATTTGACGCTACACGAAACTTACTTGACGAAGGTGCGGGACCCCTGTCGCCAACAAATAAAGTAACAACTGTCGGTGAGGATGCTAATCTCCCTTATAAAGAAACACTTGATACAATGAAGATTTACTCTAAGATGTTGGCTTATTGGTTAAACTACAAAGAAATTTGTGTTATAGAATATCTTCGAGGTTTTGAAAAAACCTCTAATGATTTAATGCAAGTCCAGACAGATGTAATGATCGGTGGCGAAAAAGTAGATATGTCAATGCAGGGACAGACAGTGATTGCTACAAATCCTTATACATCTAAGCCTAAATTGCCCGTATGGGAAAAATTAACTCCGGAAAAACTAAGAGTTAGCAATAAAGGAAATTTATTGTGCCGAGTTAGAAGAATTGTCCCGAATGATTCCAAGAGTAGAGTTGTAAAGCAAGAAGAATCCAATACTTCTGGTGGGCTATATGGACTCGTTGGGGGAGATATTTATGATAATAGCTTTTCTGGTAAAAACGAGTCTAAAATTATCACTCAACAAGTAGACTTCCAGAGCCGAGAACTTTTCAATCTTCGTATATACAATCAGTATTTTATATTGGGTACGGCAGGATATAGGGGCGGGGATAGACGATAGATGGCAACCAAAGACTTTACACCGGGTGGTAACCTTGTCAACCAGGATCAGAATGAGGATAATGGATTAGAGCAAGAGCAAGCCCCGAACGAAAATCGACCTGGCAACGATTTTGATTATGGCGGTGAAACACCAGAAGAAGAACAAGAGGACAGCGAGCAACCTGACTATCAAAATCAGGAACGCCCGTCTCAGGATGGGGTTCGGGTGGATATTTTATCTCTAGGGAGCGAACCCCCGGAATATTCTCCCTCCTGGCGTTGGGATCTAAGGAAAATAAAAATATTCAAAACAGACAATACTCTTTCTCCTATCGATCCTTTTACCTTGTTTTACCGAACTCGCAGTCAAAACATAAGTCAAGATGTAGGAAACTTTGGTCAGGATTTCGATAAGAGAGTTTTAATAAACACGGACCCCTTATTGCCACAACAAGAGTTTAGTAATAGTGCTAAGATCGCAGTTATCCCCCGACCACTAACAGGAGGACCCCGGCACTCAAGGAGTCAGTGGGTTACATATTTTAATTGGTCTTACAATGGCTATCGTAATCAGGAATTTGTAAATTATCAATCATTACAACCTCAGCCAACTGACCCTAATTTACCTAAGATCTGGAGTGACTCTTTTCTGGGATATGATTCTCCTAAAGAACAGTCACCGACCCGACAAGATGTAGGCGATTCTTCTCTATATTATAGCTCCAATCTTCCTGACCCGTTTAAGAATCCAAATGGACTAAATATGCCCCAACGGATTAGATCTCTGTGCGTGTCTTCAAGCCTCCAGCGAATGGATTCTGTACAGGAGTCATCTATGTTGTCGGCTGTATCTGCCCAAAAAAATCAAGCTGGATTGTTCGATGACACTGAGGAACCAACACTATTGAGGAATCAATTGTCCGTGGCAGGATATGTCCCTCCCGAAGGGCAGGACAGTCTGGAGGCTTTTATAGAGGAAAATTCGGACACATTTGGCGACTCTCCTGCCATAATTACTGCCCAAGCAATACAGCAGGTGCTAGATTCTTCTCCTTCTTACTCTAAAGAAAGAGCGAATGCGGCGGCTTTCTCTGTTTACACTCCAGATGGTCAGGAGATTTCTCGCCACCGTAGTTATCAAAAATATGAATTTTTTGATTTTAATAGTAGGGTTCCGTTTGTTAAGGATGTGTTTGTTCACGAGGCTGCTCGAACTTATGGACCCAACCAAGAAGGTCTTCTTCCCAACAATATGGCATATGCTGAGGCGATTCCTAATTATTCGTTTTATAATCGTCTGTACGAGAAAGCCTTGGAGCCAGATACAGTCTTAGAGGCAGATCTTCCAAATTACTATGTATGTAATATTTTAAGTGAACTAAACGATTCTCCTCTGGCAAACTCACCCCAATGGGAGGCTTTAGTCCCTAGGGACCCAGCCAGTGAGAAAATGTCAAACAGCCGTGCTCAGATATTAGAATCTCAATATGAGGGTTTTCTGAAAAAATATATTGACAACATGCCTCCTCCGAATGTTAACAGTAGAGACAACATGAAAAGTTTTTTTAGTTCTTATGCTAGAGGTATTGCTGATACAGAAAACGATGGAACTGAAAATTCAGTACAAAGCACCAGCCGAGCACAGACTATTTTACTAGCGTCAAGAGAATTGCCATACTTTTCTGGACTAACCAGTGCTCAAAAGAATTTTCCAATGTCGGTAGAGATAAAAATACCTCTTAGACCCATGGGTTCAATTGGGTCAGCTTTATTTGGTTATCATTTGCCTGGCGAACGCCGATCCGAATGGAGAGCTTATACCACAGTGGCTTTGAATGCCTATATGGAAATGGAGTCTGACCTAAGTGAATTTGAAGTTCCTTATGTTTTGCCTTGTGGTATAGAGACTTATGGTTATAATAATGGTGTCTTGACCGACAATCCCCAGACCCGACCTACGGCACTGGGTTTACAAGAGTTGACTGACAATACTGTTACTCCGGAACACGCCTCGGTACCAGATAAAACACCTAGAGAAAAAAATAATTCTCTATTTGATGCTTTTACTATACAAGAAAAAGGACCAGGTCAGTTAAGCGAGTTGAATTTTGCGAAACCCCTCAAGGTCTTTGACCTAGGCGAGTGGGTGTCCCGACTAGATAGATCAATCGGCAACTTTTCTTTAATTTCTCGCCAGGGCGGCGAGGTAGTTACGGGTGATCAAATAAGTCCGGCTGAATTAGAATCTTTAAAGCACCACATTAGAGTACGAGCAGGTGATCATTATGATACTGCAAATGAGGAGTGGACACCGATCTTAAGAAACCCAACTTCGGTTAGTAATTTTTGTACCTTTACACACATATTGTCGGGTCGTGATACTTGCACAAGTGAAACTTTGTTTTTTAAAATAGAGAAGATAAAAGTAGGAGAAACCGAACCGGAAAATGAAGTAGTGCAAACAATCTATATCCCTAATGCTCCCCATGTTAGGTTGTTGCCCTCTGATTTTCCATTTAGATATATTGACACTCAATTAAAATTCGGCGAAACTTAGCGCTATGAGGTTAGCGCAATTGATGTAGTTTACGGTAGTGAATTTCGTTTTCGAACTTATGATTATTCTCTTGGAAAAATTAATTTAAAAACAGGACTTCCTTTGGATCCCAATACTAATACGCTCATAACAGATCCCGAAAGTCAAATCTACATTGCTTCTCATGTTGAGTCTCGTGCTCGGCTAAAGATAGTAGAATATCCTATTGTTTCTCATGATCTGCAATTCAATAATTTAAATGGTACCCTGCTAGGAGGAAATGCTTTTCCTGATATGCGTATAATGGACTATCCCCCCACGCCCCCAGAAGTGTTGCCTATCCCGCTCCAAGGAAACTATCAGCAAATTTTATTTGGAACCAAGCCTACGATTGGGGAATTTATGGGTCGTGATTCTTTGCCTTATTTTGCATTTTCTAATGATGAAGCTGACTCTATGTATGAAATGTCTTTGAGACAAAAGCTAATGCAGGCTCCTTTCTTAGAGAGGGGGTCAATGGAGTTTCAAGTCTTAGATGAAATGAATGTTAAGATAGTCGAAGTATACCGCACACAATTGCTCGACACATCCGTATCCAATGAGCTTTTGGTATATCGTAGTTTTGGAGACATTCCTATAGCAACAATGGATATATCAGGTTATCCGGATGTTCCAGAAGAAAGTGCCGCCCAAGCGTTTGATTTTATGGATACCATCGAGCCTAATCAAAAATATTATTATACTTTTAGGTGCGTTGATGATCATGGAAACCGCTCAAACCCAAGTCCTATATATGAAATAGAACTTTACTTTGATAAAGGTTTTTACATTCCTAAAATCAAAACTTTAACTGATATTAAATTAGCTTCAAATAAAGTGCCCACTAAAAAAATGGTGCGTTTTTTAGAAATACAAGCAGCAGATGTACAGACTACAGTTAATACCAACTATGATGATAAAGGAAGAGTAGTAGGAAGTCGCATAGGATATATTAAAGATACCAATAATTCTGTAGACCAGAACAAATTTTTAATCCGGATCACTTCTAGAGATACAGGAAGAAAAATAGGGGTCATGTTGACATTTAATAAAAACATTATTCAGCCCTTGGTCGAAGAGGATTGACAATCCTTGAGAGACGACCAATGCTAGATAAAAATTCAAAAAGAATAACCCGATACTATTTAGTAATGATCCATCATATCGAGGGGTAAATAAATGGGATTTTTAGACAATAGCGGCGACATTATTCTGGACGCCGTACTAACCGACACAGGGCGCATGAGGCTTGCACAAGGAGACGGTAGTTTTAAGATCGTAAAGTTTGCTCTCGGCGACGACGAGATTGATTATACTTTGTACGACAAGACCAACGCTAATGGTAGTGCCTATTACGATCTGAACATCCTTCAGTCTCCGGTGCTTGAAGCATTTACTAATAATGCAGCTAGTATGAAGTCAAAACTTCTTTCGATAAGAAATGACGAACTACTCTATCTTCCAGTTGTTAAGGTAAATGATATCATAAGCCCTACGGTAGATTCAAACGACTCGTCAATTAAAGCTCTTACAGATATTCCTAACGGCGGATATATTATTACTGCTGACTATACAACTTCTTTGGCTACCGGCTGGGGTGTAGGATCTGCTTTGTTAGATGCAAGAAACGATAACGGAATTCTCAGAGGAACACAACCCTTTAATTCCAACAGTAGTACAGTCGTTTTTGATCAAGGTTTAGATACTAATGATCTTACAGCCGCTCGAATGAATGCTGGAGATGTTCTTATGGAAACCCAATACTTGGTCGAGGTTGATAGTCGCCTTATAAATATTGCCACACCAGAGGGACAAGGAAATACTTTAGCTAGACCTGCATATATTGATGACGATAATGTGGCTGGTTATTATTTTACTTTAAACCGTTATCCTGGATATTTTGCTCCACCTAACGGAAATATGAATGTTACATCATTTAGCGTCGGACCACAAGATGTTGAGTCACCTGCGGCTCAAGCTAGTACGGTGATTGGTAACGGTGCAACCACTGGGATCTTTGGTACTCGATTTGGTATTAATCTTAGGTCAACCCGAGATGTGGCTTCTTCTACTACTTTATTTACAGAGCTTGGCGGAACAACCGCACTAAATTATTTGAGTGCCGGCGCATCAGTTCGGTTTTACTACATTGATACGACCTTGCGTATTACTGGTTATTATACTGGGTACCGAGTGGATGTTCCATTGCGTATTATTAAAAAAGTAACATAAGGATATAGGAAAAAACAATGGCAACTACATTTAAACCTCTTTCGGCTGCTACAGACATTAAGGCTCATAGAACAAATCTTCACGAGGCTATTCCTCTTACGGGAACTATTGTTTCAGCCTCGGCTTACAACGAAGGCGCTGGCGACCTAAATATTAAAAACTATTCACATGGTATGTTCCAGTCTGTATATGATTATCCTTACTTGAGTTCCTCTGCAAATCATGTTTTTGATATTACTTTTGGCTTTGGTACGGGATCAATTCTTTCGGAGTCATCGGGAGTAACAATCTTCCAAAGAAAACAGAAGAGACAAATGTATAATGAGCTAGCTCAAGTTTTAGCTGGATACGACACCACTGGTTCAATTCGTGAATTCGATGAAGACGGTGACTTTACTGGCGGCGATAAAATCAACGAGGCTATATTCCTTCCTTTTGCCAGACTTCTTACCAAGGACGAGTTCCAAAAAGGACAGTTCTACATGGACCTTTCGGTCGATCCTACGGGCAACAACCCAGCAGGTGCTGCTTTGGGCGCTGCCTATTCGGTAGGACAATCGGAAGTTAGAGTAAGAGTTAAGGATGTAAGCGGCTCTACTTCTTACAAAACAAATTCTCCATCAGGAGAGTACAATATCCTTTACTTAACTTCTTCCGTGTCGGGACAAGCACCTAAAGCCTGGATGCAAGATGTTGGTGTAGGAGTTCCCTGCGGTCTCATATATTATCAGGCTGGAGTTGTGGTTTTGACATCTTCCGTTTTTATGCCCGCTGCAAGCGGTGGGCTCTTAAGCAACAAGGTTGTTGACGGAAGTGAAACTTTTGGAAAGATTGCTTTTCTGAGCGGAACCACTTATGGAGTTGGCAAAGTTCTTAGTTTGCCTGATATGATGTTGAGTTCTTCAATATCAGCCTCTGCTGACGGACTAAGGGCTAGAGTTCAAAACATATCCTTCACAAACACTACAGAACTTAATTCAACCGTTTATTTCTGCCGTGCAGGAAATGATGAATTTAACTACAGCAGTAATCCCACCTACCTCAGTGGAAGCAAGATTAGGGTCAAAACAGTTCAATCCGATACACCCATTTCGTACTTTACCACAGTTGGATTGTACGGGTCGGACAATGAACTCTTGGCGACAGCCAAACTCAGTGAACCACTGAAGAAGACACCCGACAATGAGTTTACACTAAGGGTCAGGCTTGATTACTAAGGCGGGTTTCAATGCCTTATATTTATCCATTTTCTGACGACGAAAAATTCTTTAACACACTCAAGGCTTATCCTGAGTATAATGTGGCGTTTTGTTCGGGCTCGGCATATATTAATGCCGATCGTTTCAAGGGGGTCAATATACCTTCGGGAACCATTAGTTTATATGAGTTGAATGTAGATCGCAACGAAGATCTTATTTATCCTTTTTTAGTAAAAGATGGGAATAGGTGGACATTTAAATCCATCACTACGCAGAATTTTAACGCAGCAGAATATGGCACAATATTAAAGGGTGCATACCCCTATACAGCTTCTCTTGTTAGAGAGTATATTTCTGGAACTACTTACCCATCCCCTTTCGAAACTGCCACCAGCGCACAGAAAAATACTTATTTTGCAAATCGCCGCCGAATGATTTCACTTCAAAATACTTTAAATTACAATCAGCCGTTAAGTATAAACTACAAATATGCGGGAGTCTATGTTAGTGGAACCGTAAACCTCCTCAACATTCCTTCCATTCTTTATGGTTCATCTATCAAAAAGGGAACTGTTAATTTAGGTTTTTATTTTACTGGATCCTTGATGGATTTGGCACGAGACGAAAAACTAAATGGAGAATTATACTCTACGATGGGACCGACAAGTGGATCCCTAGTGGGTATGATCCTTTATGATGAGGGTCTCATTATGATGGTTAACGAAACTGAGATTGGCGAAGCGTCCGAGGCAGATGATTACAAAGGGGACGGAGTTCAAAGAGCACCAAACTGGACTTATTTCGGCGCTTACTCTACGGGAAGTATAAGCAGCACCGCAACATCATACCCTACGGCTAGCTTGTATGAGATTAGTTTTAAAGGCACAAGTTTTGTGCCCACTCATACAATGTTTGCTCATGCGCCCGAGGGAGATTTAAACAACTCTCAAAACCTTACATGGCTCAGTTCTTCGAACGGCGACTGGAAATCTAAACGAGTAGTTGCAACAAGTTCGTCTTTTCAGGAGCCTCGTTTTCTATCGATTAAAAATACCATTCAGAGCCCCTATTGTGATTTTGAGGAAGATTTTGAAAAACAAGTATTCATTAGTAAAATAGGGCTGTATGACGCCGACAAGAATTTAATTGGAGTAGTGAAGGTGGCCAATCCAGTGCGCAAAAAAGAAAGTGACGGATATAGTTTTAAACTAAAACTGGATTTGTGATATATTAAAAACATGCTAATAGGCTTAGACATATCTACAACGATGGTGGGCTGTGCAGTCATCGATCCAGACAGTCGTTCTTTAATAGAAGTAGTGGGGTGGGATTTATCCAAAGTATCTAACACTTTTGAAAAGTCCGAATTAATCGGTGCTAATTTTTATGAACTTCGATCTCGATATAATATTGAAGATGTTTTTATTGAAACGGCACTTAAGCGTTTTCTGCCCGGAAAATCTCGTGCGGATACAATAATTAAACTTGCTAAATTTAACGGGATTGTTTCATGGTTGTGTTTTGAATGCTTTGAAGCAGAGCCTACCTACATTAATGTCAACACCGCAAGAAGCCTGTATGGTTTATCTTTTCCACGAGGGACCAAAGGACCACAAAGAAAAAAGATGGTCATCGAATCAGTAATTGAGAAAGAAAAGACAGCCTTTAGTTATGAGATGGCTCGTGGCGGAAAGAATTACAAAAGGGGTACTGATGACCGTGCCGACGCTGTTGTGATTGCTAGAGCGGGCGAATATCTTTTGCGTAATAAAGACTCAAAAGGATTTTTGACTGAGAAAATTGTTTTAATAGATTAGAAGGACTACTTATAACATGGAACTCAATTTATCTATTCTTCGCCATCTAATTACCGAAGAAATAAAGAACTTAATAGAACAAGACCGCATCGACCCAAAGCAGGCTGCCCAGTCTCTTGCCACAACCTTAGCTAGATTCCAAGGAGCCGGGTTGAATATAGATAGTATTTTTAACGACGCCAAACAAATTGTCGCCAAATCTTCAGGAAATTCGGCACCGGCTAATCGCTCTGAAATTACAGAAATGGGATGTGGAGATATGAAATCTATTGACATGAGTGTTGACCCTACTCACTCCAAAGAGGACCATGAGGGCAGCATGGCAAAACGCCAGATGTTTAAAACCGCTGAGTACGCCACTGAGATTTTTGATAACATTCAGGACAACGATGAATTCCCAGCTTGGATTCAAAGCAAGATGACAAAAATAGCAGACTACATTGGAGCAGTCAAACACTATCTTGAGTATGATCATATTATGGGCGTCCCAGGAAATAGAGCTGATTATCTTTCAGAGTCGAA
>JAAHTH010001948.1_pt1 | contig 16743 bp, 20 predicted proteins | sample 6116091 | NCBI WGS metagenome assembly JAAHTH01 (sample SAMN13939990, study PRJNA603662) | sponge metagenome | isolation source: marine sponge | host: Mycale hentscheli | place: New Zealand | collected 2006 | reverse complement strand
TAGGACCTCAAGGTAACGTAGGACCTCAAGGAGAAAAAGGTGCAATAGGACCTCAAGGAAATATAGGTAATATAGGTCCACAAGGTAACAAAGGACAAAAAGGTCAAACAGGTGCCCAAGGTGGAATAGGACCAATAGGTAACATAGGTAATATAGGACCAACAGGTCTTAAAGGACCAATTGGATCTATAGGACCACAAGGTAACACAGGTGCTAAAGGACCAATTGGAGCAATAGGACCACAAGGTAATACAGGAGCTCAAGGTGCTAAAGGTGCTATAGGACCACAAGGTAACGTAGGACCACAAGGTAATACAGGAGCTCAAGGTGCTAAAGGACAAAAAGGTGCAACAGGTTCTACAGGTAACGTAGGACCAATAGGACCACAAGGTAACACAGGTGCTAAAGGACAAAAAGGTCAAACTGGTGCTCAAGGTAACGTAGGACCACAAGGTAATGTAGGACCTCAAGGTAATAAAGGCCAAAAAGGTCAAACAGGTGGAATAGGACCAATAGGTAATATAGGTAATATTGGACCAACAGGTCTTAAAGGACCAATTGGATCAATAGGTAATGTAGGACCTCAAGGTAACACAGGTGCTAAAGGACCAATTGGATCTATAGGACCTCAAGGTAACACAGGTGCTAAAGGACCAATTGGATCTATAGGACCACAAGGTAACGTAGGACCAATAGGACCACAGGGTAACGTAGGACCAACAGGACCTCAAGGAAATAAAGGCCAAAAAGGACAATCTGGTGGAACTGGTAGTACAGGTCAGAAAGGACAAAAAGGTCAAACCGGTGCTCAAGGTAACGTAGGACCTGTAGGACCTGTAGGACCATCAGGAGGATTTACTACAAACTCAAATGCTCAAGTAAATAGTTTAGGTGTTGGAGTTTCAGCCTCAGGTACAGCAGGTACAATTAGAGCTACCAATGATATTATTGCTTACTATTCCTCAGATAATAGATTAAAAGATGTAAAAGGTTTAGTTGAAAATGCATTAGAAAAAGTAATACAATTAAATGGTGTACAATTCGATTGGATAGCTAAAGAAGGTATACATGAAAATACAGGACACGATATAGGGATTATAGCACAAGAAATTGAATCATTCTTCCCAGAGATTGTAGTAACAAGACCAAATGGATATAAAGCTGTTAAATATGAAAAATTAGTAGCAGTACTTATTGAAGCAATAAAAGATTTAAATAGTAAAATTGAAAAATTAAATAAATAAAAATGGGTTTACAAATAACAGGATCATTTAGAGATATAAATAATGCAACATATGATAACTTATATTGTAGAATAGATCATTATCAGTTAATAAAATCATTAGGGTTTGTAGCTACAACTTTAGGGTATTATGTTTCTAAAGAAGCAGCTGAACCAGCATTCCCTACATATCAAGAAGACTATGCAGAGAGTGATAATTCAGGTTATGTAGATGGCCTAGTTAATATAGCAGATGATGTTGAATTAGTAAGATATATAGAATTTCCTTTAACTCAAAGTGAACAAGTTACAGTAACTACTTATTCATCTTCATTTGAAGATAGATTAGTAGATTATATTGATTATGATGATGATGGTAATGAAGTAACTAGACAAAGAAATCAAAGAATTGAAGTTATTACTACTGGTAGTGAAGAAGTTACTAAAGGAAGAATTAATTTAGATATAATAACAGGAAGTGCTTATGTTTATGCGTATGAAGAACTTAAATCACATTTAATTGAGGTACATGGTAGTAGTAATGTTAACGATTTAATATAAATAATATATGTATTTTGGATCTTTTGGAAATAATAACATATGTTTAAGGGGTAATAATAGTTCTGCAGGAACTCTAAACCCCGCAAACCAAGTAGGTTTTTTTAACCATGCTATGGTTACGTGTTTTTCTTGGCCCTTTTGGACTACAAATTGTATAAATGCTGGTAAAAGCAGTTGGAGTGTTGCTACAATAGCTTGTGTAGGTGAAGCTGCTTGGAATGGTGGAAATCAACCACAATCAACTAATGGTCAAGCTTCTTATGTTAGAAATCAAGATAGACCATTTGCCGCTAATATAGTTGCAAGTACAGGTATGTCTTCTGTTAGATTTACTTCTTGGGTTAGTAAAACAGCATCATCCAATTATCAAGGTTATGTAAACATTGGTCTTTCTAATAGATCAACTGCTATGGGTATAACTGGTGTTGTAACTTATGGATTTTCTTTTAGTGCTTGGAGAAATGTAACCAATTCAGGTACTATACTTACCACAGTATTAACTACTAATATATTTTTTAGTAGTACTTATGGTGGAAAGAATTTTAAAGACATTAATACAATGGTAGCAGTCGCTTCCTAAAAAAAATTTATTTTTAAAATGTTATATGAAATCCATTTGGGTAATTGAAAATGTTAAAAAGGATAATTCCTTTTATGATGAATTTAAGTTAGTTATGTTATTTGCTTCCGTAAGTCTATGGAAGAAATATCATCCTGAACATACTACAATTTTATATTGTGATGAAATGACAGAAAAATATCTGTCTAATTTAAATGTGTTTCCATTATGGGATCAAATCAAACATTTATCTTATCCTGAAAAAATCAATCGTGAAATATTTTGGTCAAGTTGTAAAACAAAAATTATAAGTGAAGCAACAGAACCTATAGTAGTAGTTGATCATGATTTTTTAATATTTACTAATATAGACAAATATTTAAAAGATGAAGTTTTATACACCCATGAAGAACAAGCTTACCCTTGGTATCCAGCTAAAGAAGATAGATATTGTGCTCGTTTAACTAAACCTTCTCCTTATGAATTAGATTTAGCAGCTAATGTTTCATTATTTTACCTACCAGATCCATCATTTGCTAAAATGTATGGTGAATGGACATTAAAAAATCACGAAGAATTTACTGTAATGGATTTTGATGGTATGTCTCCTAATTATATGATATACTCAGAACAATTAATGTTAAAACAACTGTTAGTTAGGGATAATATACCCCATAATACTTTAACAATTAACGTATTTGACAATAATAAAGCTATATTTACTGATGCAGTTAATATGTATGGTATTTGGAATAGCAAAGAATCTTCATTATATTATAGGCACTATGGGATGGATAAAAAGAAATTAAAAGAAAATAAAGATGAAATTGCTTATTTATATAGATGTATAAATGCAAGTCAAAAAATAAATCCTAAGTTATTAAAAGAAAAAATTAATGAAAGCTATTCACGTAAATTGGACTAAACCATTTTTTGAAAGAAATAGATTAAGAGGACATGGATTTGAATCTATCAAAAATCTAAAATCAGAAACTTATGATCAATTAGATTCCCAATTATTATATACAATGCTATCAGCAGCTAATTGGAAAAAGTATAACGGTAATATTAAGTTATACACAGATTCTATAGGTGCTTCATTTTATCAAAGATTTGGTTTATTAGATTTATATGATGAAATAGATATTAATTTTTTAAACGGTTATTCTAGATCAAATATAGATCCCGCTTATTTTTGGACAAGTGGTAAAATAAAATGTTTGGCACATCAAACTGAACCTTTTGTATTTTTAGATCAAGATATGATTATTAGAAATAAATTACCTGAATGGACTAGAGTTAATGATTTAACAATTGCTCACTGGGAAATAGGTAGAGGGTATTATTATTTTGATAAAGAAAAATGGGAAAAAGATATTACTCATGTAGAGTGGCCTCAAAATTTTAATAAAGATGATTGGTCACCTAATACTTCATTTTTATGTTTTAATAATTTAGATTTACTTAAAAAATACCATGAATGGCATAAAAAATTAGTTAATACTAATGGAGAACATATCCCAGAATGGTTCTGGTTATTTACAGATCAAGGAGTTTTAGGTCATATAATTAGAGAAAATGACTATAAAGTTGATACTTTAACTAATAAAATAGCTTTAGCTCACCATAATAATGTTGATGGTACTAATAGATATAAAGGTAAAGCAGAAAAATGGTACAATCCTATATCCCCAGATACATTAAAAGAATTTAATTTTGAACATATTTGGTTAGATAAAATCAATACACAAAATCTACGTGTTAATGAATGGTTTAAAGAATTAGTTGAAGAATTAGATTGTAGTAAATATCTTACAGATATAAGATGGAATAAACATTGGAAAAATTATCATGAAAATAATTAGAGTACTTTGGGGTAATGATATAAACCATGAGATACCTCCGTGTCCATTAATGGATAATGAAGTTGTTTATGTATGGGGAGATGAAAATAATCAAATGATGATTGATAGGGGATGGGAAACTAGACCATACCATACTAGTTTTTTATTTGAAGGTAAACATAATGCATTTGGCAAAAAATTACTTGCATTAAAAGAAGCAATGGATGAATTTGGTGAAGTATTATTACTAGATTGGGATTGCCATTTAATAAAACCTTTAGATGAAAAATTTTATAACACGTTAAAAACTAAACCGGTACAAATTCCTCTTTACATTCAACATAAAGATACTAAGGATGCTATATTAGAAATTTTACCACCTAATCAAAGTATTGAACTACAAAAAGAATTAGATATATTAGGAAAAGGATTTAAAAAATATGGTTGGGAATGGGAAGATGGATATGTAGCCCCTAATTTTGGTTTTGTATATTGTAGAGATAAAGATTTTGCTCAAAAACTATTTGACATAGCAATTAAACACGATTTACAAACTGTTGTAGATGAATTTGCTACATTAATACAAGTTAATTGTACATTAGAAGAATATATAAAAAAATATTTACCTACTGTATTAAGAGGTTCTAGTAATGATAAATTTATATTTGATGCTAGATTACATAAACTAGGAAAAAAATTCAATGATTACATTGATAATATAACAGAAATAACACCTTATTTTAACCATGTCTAAATTAAAATTTATAAGAACTTGGTGGGGAGATCAACAAGATAAATGGTTAGAAGTTCCTAAAATACCTTTAATATCATCTGAAAATGAAATCGTATATGTTTGGGGTAAGGAAAATTTAAATAAATTTAAAGAAAGAGGCTATAATTGTGTCTTAATGGAAGAAGATGAATTTAATGGTAAAAGTATTTATGGTAAAAAATTAACTGTTTTAAATAAGGCATTAAAAGAATGGGGTGAAGTATTAATGTTAGATTGGGATTGTTGTTTATCATTACCTTTAGATGATAATTTTTATACAATGTTATCTAAAAAACCAATACAAGTGCCATTATATGCTCATCATAAAGAACCTGATGTAGCATTATTAGAAGCAATACCAGATAACCATCCAATATTACAATCAGAAAAAACATATATTGATTTAATAACTAATTTAGAATCAATAGCATTAGAAATTCCTAAATACCATTGGAAATGGAATGATAATTTAATTGTTCCTAACTTTGGGTGTGTTTATTCTAGAGATATAAATTTAGGAGAAGATTTAATTAAAATAGCAAAAGAAAATAATATAAAAGGATTAGTGGAAGAATTTGCAATGTGGGAATATGCAAACTGTACATTGGAAGAATATATTGAACAATATCATCCTGATTATGTATTAGGTGTATCAGATGATAAATTAAAAGATCAAGAATATAGTATTAGTATAATACAAAAAGAATTTAATAAAGAAATAAAAAATAAAATTAATTTAAAGCAATATTTTAATCATGTATAAAGTAAAAGTAATATCACTTAAAAGACGTCAAGATAGACGTAAAAAAATATCTCACATGCTACAACAAATTGATTTTGATTTTGTTGATGGGTTAGATGGACAAAAATATAAATTAACTAAATTTGATAAAGAATTTATTAAAGGTAATGATTATAAAAAACATGGAATACACATTCCATCTTTAGTTTGTGCTAACTACACCCATTTAAATTTGTTAGCTGAATGTGCTGAACAAGATAAGCCATATTTTATTTTTGAAGATGATATAGAATTAACAGATTCTAAAGCCCCAGATTTATATTTTGAAACCTTAGCATCGGTAGAAGATTTAGATGCTTTTTGGTTAATTCCTAATGAACCAAGTATTGCTGCTTATATAGTATGGCCAGAAGGTGCTAAAAAAATGATTGATTATGTAAATAATATAGCTAAATTAAAAAGAGGTTTAGATTGGGCATTTTGGGATATAAGAAAAAAGAAAAATTTCCGTGCTGATCAAGCAAAAGAAGCGTATTTTAAACACGATCCGGGTAAAGACTCTGATATTACAACGATAGAAAACTATGATATTTCATCCAACAAATAAGGAAAATATATTTCATTTATCACCTATTCCAGTTTACAAAAGGAGATTTATAAATTGTCCTATTACTAAAAAAATTGATAATTTAGGCTTTAGGATTTTAAGTAAAGAACAAAAATTGATGGGTCAAGAATTACCTAATCAATATGATAATAAAAGACAAAATAATTATAAAATAAATTATGATTATCAGGAAGAATGGGTTGAAAACCATAATTTACAACCTATAGGAAGTAGATTTTTTGTTGAACCTAATAATTTTTTATCTGAATGGTCTTATCAACCTGAAAAAGGTAAAGGTAATAAAGATGTAGATATTATTATTCGAAGAATAAAAGCAGGATTTAAAGAATTAACAGGCAAAGATGGGGAAATAACTGAAAGCTGGGCTCAATATTATGAACCAGGTGCTGGTAGAGGACATAATGCTCATAACCATAATAGATGGCAACATGAAGAAGAAAAACCTTTAATGTACTCTGGTGGTTATTATTTAGATGATGGTGATCCTTTAAAAGACCATCCTTATAGTGGAGCTTTTGCTTTTCATATAGGAGGAAAAAAACATTATATTAGACCTAGAGAAGGAATGTTACTAATATGGCCCCATGATATTATACACTCGGTAGAACCTTTTTATGGTAGAAGACATAGAGCAGTGATTAATTTTAATATACAAGCATGAATATAATTTTTGATATACCTGGAGGAATTGGTAAAGCAATAATGGCTACTGCTGTTGTAAAAGGACTTAAAAATAAATATCCTAAAGATAATCTAATTTTAGTTTCAGGTCATCCTTCAGTATTTAAAAATAATCCCTCTGTTTATAAGTCTTATAATATAATTCAAAGAGATACTGTTAGAAAAAAATTCATAGAAAATGAAGAATGTAAAATTTTAGCTAGGGAACCATATAATGAACATAACCATGTTTTCCAAAAAGAACATTTAATAGAAACATGGTTTAAATTATTAGATTTAGAATATTGGGGACAACAGCCTGATATTTATTTAGATGACCAAGAAATACAAGATTATAAAAATTTATACAAATCAGATAAACCTATAATGGTTATTCATCCTCATGGGGGTGCAGTACCTGAAATACCTTATAATTGGGTAAGAGATATTCCAACAAAAATAACAAAAAGACTTATTGAAAAATATAAGGATACTCATACTATATATCATATAAAAAGCCCAAATCAACCTATATTTGAAAATGTAAAAGAAGAAATTGGCCCAATAAGAAAAGTAGCTATTTTATTAAGCATGGCAGATAAAATATATACTATTGATTCGTTTACTCAACATTTAGCAATGGCTTTAAGAAAACCATCCAATGTATTTTGGATAGGAACTAATCCAAATGTATTTGGATATGAATTACATAATAATATAATAGCAAACCCTCCAGAATTTAACACTGATAGTGGTTTATATTATGGAAGAAATTTAACAGAACCAATAAATAACTTGCCTTATCCAAATGAGGATTGTATATTTAATATCGAAAAAATAATATAACTATGTTTCAATCATATGCTTTTGATCAACAAGAAGTTGATTTACAAAATTATTACTATCTTCTTAATGGATTTAGTAAAGAAGAATTAGAAAAAATTGAAGAAGATGTTGCAAATTTACCCTTTCAACAAGCTAGTACAGTTTCGGGAAATGATAAAAAAGTAAGATCATCTAAAGTAAAATGGGTACCCCAAAATACTGAATGGTACTGGTTATATGACAAATTATCTGAATATGCTATTGAAGCTAACTTTGCTTTATGGAATTTTGATTTAAGTTTAATCCCAGAACAAATACAATATACTGAATATTATGCTTCTGAACAAGGACATTATGATTGGCATGCTGACATTGGTCCAGGGATGTTATCTAAAAGAAAAATATCAATTACAGTTCAATTATCCGAACCAGATGAATATGAAGGTGGTGATTTAGAATTATTTAGAGGTGGGAGTATGGATGGTCCTTTTGTAAAAGCTGAAAGACGAGCAGGTTGTGTATTTATTTTCCCCTCATTTATGATGCATAGAGTAGCCCCAGTTACAAAAGGTGTAAGAAAATCTTTTGTAATTTGGTTAGGTGGCCAACATTATAGATAACATATGCTAAACAACTTATCTAAATTTGTAATTAATAATGGAGGAAGTATTACACCATTATTACTATCTGAAGAACAGGGTAGAGGTATGGGTCTTTGTAATGTTTCTATTTATTTAGATGACAACGATGATATACTTGCTAATATTAGAAATGTACATTATATTTTATACCATAATGAATTTGAACAAAATTTTCATTGTAAATGGGGTACACTATCTTATTTAAACCCTGAAGATGATATTAAATTAAGAACTAAAAATTATTTTTGTAAACTAGATCCTAATACTTTAGAAGTAATATCATCAACTGAAATTGATACTTCAAAATACGATATTAAACCTATTTGGAGTTTTATTGGTTTAGAAGATGTTAGATTAGTACGATGGGAGGGACAATTGTATTATTGTGGTGTAAGAAGAGATGTGAAAAGTAATGGTGAAGGTCGAATGGAATTATGTAAGTTAGATATAACACCAGATGGAGTTTATGAAACAACTAGAGAAAGAGTTGAAGTAAATCCACATACATATTTAGAAAAAAATTGGATGCCTATTTTAGATATGCCATTTCATTATGTAAGATGGTGTAATCCTTTAGAAATCATAAAAATAAACCCTGAAAATAAAGCAAAACAAAAAGTACAAGAAGGTGAAATAGATATTATTTCTAGTGAAGTAGTATTTAAAAGTAAACAAAAATTAAATTTACCTTTAGGGATAAGAGGAGGTTCACAAGTAATACCTTTTGGAGATAATGGAGATAGAATATGTGTTACACATGATACTCATTTTTACCACCACCAAAATTTAAAAAAAGATGCGCATTATTACCATAGATTTATTATATGGGATAAAAACTGGAAAGTTAAACGCATATCAGAACAATTTAAGTTTATGGATACTATGATTGAATTTTCTTGTGGTTTAATTATAAAAGATAATAACTTAATTATAACTTATGGTTATCAAGATAATGCTGCCTATGCACTAAAAATGCCTTTGAATTTATTAGATGAATTAAAATGGGATATTGATGAGTAATTTACAAACACATTTACATAATTATATTAACGAACCTCTTAATCCTCATTTTAATGCAGAATTAGGGGAAACATATGAACAATTAGGGCAAGGAGCTGCTGCGTTATCTTATTTTTTAAGAGCTGCTGAATTATTAATTAATGTAGATATAGAATTATCTTACAATTGTCTCCTAAAAACATGGAAACAAGTAAATACAATTGGAAGAAGAAAACAATGGGAAAAAGCACAATTAGAATTAGCTATTACACACTTATCTACTAGACCAGAAGCGTATTATTTTTTAAGTAAATATTATTCTGAAATATCTGAACATCGTGAAGCTTATTTATATGCTAGTTTAGGTTTAAAATATACAAATTTATCCCCTTTAAAATATGATATTGGGTATCCTGGTGATTATATGTTGTATTTTTTAAAAGCTTACCATGGATGGTATTTATCTAAACGAGAAGAATCAAAACTTATATGGAAAAAATTAGGTGAAATGCCTAATATTCCCAAAAAACATAAAGATATTATTAAAAATAATAATAAAAATTTTAATAATTTGGTATCTCCCCCATCCCCTTTAAATTTTATTATGAAAACAACAAATAAAAGCGAAATGAAAGAATATTATATTAATAATTAAATTAATATGTATTATCATGTTGCAATAATGTTTAATTAAAGCAAATAATTATGAGTTGGATCTATAATAGTGAAACGATTAATGACATAACAGAATTCCCCCCAAATACTTACGGATTTGTATATCAGGTAAAACACATACCTTCAAATAAAATTTATATAGGTAAAAAAGTATTATTTTTTACTAGAAAAGTAAAACTAGGAAAAAAAGAATTAGAAGCTTTGGGTACAGTAATAGGACGTAAACCATCTTATAAATTAGCTGTTAAGGAATCAGATTGGAAAACATATTACGGCTCACAAAAAGAAATTAAAACATTACTTAAAGAAAGTAAAACTTCCGATTGGGAACGAAGCATTATTAAGTGTGTTCCCAGCAAAAAGTTACTAACCTATTTTGAAGTAAAATATCAGATGTTATACCAAGTGTTAGAAAAACCAGATGAATTTTTTAATGACAATATATTAGGCAAATTTTATACTAAAGATTTTGCGGATATTAAAGAATTTGAAGATCCAGTGGAAATTAAAAAACACTAACGTATATTACATCGTTATGGTGAATCAGTTATTAGTTACATTAGTAAATTCAGTACTTGGCACGGGCAAACAAACTGCACGTGGTAATATGGCTTACCAATGTCCTAGCTGTAAACATCACAAACCAAAATTAGAAGTTAATTTTACTGAAAGTAAAGATGGACATAACCCTTGGCATTGTTGGGTTTGTGGTAAAAAAGGTAAATCTATTAGTTTATTATTAAGAATAGCAGGTGCTAGTCAAGATAAAATTAATGAAGCTAAATCATTATCTAAAAATGTAGATAGTAATTATATACCTAAAGCACAAACTAGTATATCATTACCTGATGGGTTTATTAGCCTGAATGACGTTGATAACAGCGATATCATGGCTAGACACGCTACTGCGTACTTAAAAAAGAGAAATGTAAGTAAACACGATATATTAAAATATAATATAGGATATTGCAAACAAGGTTTATATAAAAATATGGTTATACTTCCAACTTATGATAAAGATGGGACCTTAAATTATTATACTGCTCGTTCATTTGAAAAAGAACCATATGTTAAATATAGAAACCCTCAGGTAAGTAGAGATATTATTCCAAATGAACATTTAATTAATTGGAATGTTCCAATAGTATTATGTGAAGGACCATTTGATGCTATTGCTATTAAAAGAAATGCAATTCCTTTATTAGGAAAAAATATACAAAAGAATTTAATGAAGAAAATCGTTACTTCATTAGTTGATAAAATTTATATTGCTCTGGATAAGGATGCAATTAAACAAGCTTTACGTTTTTGTGAAAATTTAATGGCACAAGGTAAAGAAGTCTATCTTATAGATATGCAAGATAAGGACCCGAGTGAAATGGGTTTTGAAAATTTCACAAGACTTATACAAAAAACAGTTCCACTAACTTATTCTTCATTATTGGAACGAAAACTATTTATATGATAAAAAAATCATACAAAAGAATACTCGAAATTTCGGATGATTATCAACAAGTTACAATGCCTGATTCAAGGTATTATAGACGAAATGGTAAATACTATCCTTCAGTAACCCATGTTTTAAGCTCTTACCCAAAAGGTAAATACTTTGAAGATTGGCTTAAAAAAGTTGGTTATAGTGCTGAATGGATTGTTAAAAAAGCAGCCGAAGAAGGAACATTAGTTCATGAAATGATTGAAGATTGGTTAAATGGTGAAGAAATTACATTTTTATATAAAGATGGTAACCCTAAAATGCCTATTCATGTATGGCAAATGTTTTTACGTTTTGTAGATTTTTGGGAAACTTATAATCCAACACTAATAGAAGCAGAAGTACATCTATTTTCAGATAAAATACAAGTAGCAGGTACCTGTGATTTAGTATGTGAAATTGAAATAGATGGTAAAATGGAACGTTGGATTATAGATTTTAAAACATCTAATCATTTACAAACCACTTATGACTTACAAGGGGCAATCTATGCTCAATGTTATGAAGAATGTTATGGAAAAGATATTGATAGAGTAGCAGTACTATGGCTAAAATCTAAATCTCGTGGACCAGATAAAAATGGTAAAAAAATAAAAGGTAAAAACTGGGAGATATATGAATCACCTCGTACACAAGAACAAAACATAGAAATATTCAACCATGTTAAAGCTTTATTTGACCTTGAAAACCCTAAACCAACACCTTATACATCAACATTCCAGACAACATCTAAGAGAAATATATAGTAAATAATTTTACATAAATTAAATGTGGGAGAGCTAGGCTTTCCCACTTTTTCTTCGTATATTTATAACAAAATGTATAATGATAAAACTATACGACCTTATTAAAGAACAAATTAAACAGCCAAAAGCAATAATTTTAGCTGGTGCTCCTGGTGCTGGTAAAGGGTCTATTTTAAGCGGTTTAAATCTTGGTGATATTAAAGTACTAAATGTAGATAACGCTTATATTGAATTATTAAAGAAAGCCAATGTATCATTGGATTTAAAAAATGCGGGTCCTGAAGATAGAAGCGAAGCAGCTAAAGCAATGGCAGCAGCTAATAAAGAATTTAAAGGAAAAGTAGCAGCTACAATAGAAGGTAAAGAATCATTTATTTTAGATGGTACAGCTGCTTCATTTAAACAAACTTCCTTATTAAAGGATCAATTAGAAGAAGCAGGATATAAAGTAATGATGCTTTATGTTTATACTGATTTAGAACGTTCTTTAAAACAAAATCAAAATAGATTTAAAAAATCAGGGGGTGAGGATAGAAGTTTAGCACCTGCTATTGTATTAAGAACATGGAAAGGAGTAACAGATAATTTACCTAAATATGCTGATTTATTTGGGAATAACTTTGTAGCAGTAGCTAATACATTAGAGGGTGATAGAATTGAAGATATAGAAAAAATTATAAAAAAATATCTTGATCCTTTTAAACCCCAAAATACAAAACCTAAAACACCAGCTCAACAAAAGAAATCTGATGAGCGAAAAGCTAAGGATAAAGAAGAAATTCAGGCTATGTTGAGTGACGATTTTATATATGATGTAATTGAGTACACTATGTCTAAAGAAGAAGCACAAATGAGATTAAAACAATTTTTATCATAATGAGTTTAGTTGATGAATTAATACGTCCTTTATTAGAGGAAGAAAAAAAAGTAGTAGCTGTTTATGGAGGTGGTTTTAAACCACCAACAGCAGGTCACTTTGAAGTTGTAGACCAAGCTTTAAAAGAAAATCCTAATATAGACGAATTTATTATTTTAATTGGTGGTAAAGAAAGAGATGGTATTTCCCCTGAAGAATCTTTAATTGTATGGGACATTTATAAACAATATTTACCTATTAAAGTAGAAGTAAAATTAAGTCCTAAACCACCTATTCAAGCAGTATACAATTATGCTAAAGAACACCCAGATGAAGAAGTGTTATTTGTAATTGGTGCTAGAGAAGGCAATGAAGATGATTTTAGTGATATAGCAAAAAGAACAAAATCATTAGATAAATATGATAATTTAGAATTACGTACTATTGTTACACAAGGTGGAGCATCAGGTACAGCAGCTAGAAATGCGGCTAAAATATCAACAGAAAAATTAAAACCATTACTTCCTAAAGAATTAAAAGATGAAGAAGTAGAAGAAATATTTAACATATTAAGTAATGTAGTAAAAGAAAATGATCCTGAAGATGGTAAAGCAGCACCTTATGGTTCAGGATATAAAAAATTAAATGAAAATGCATCATATAAAGAACATATTGATATTCAAGATAAAATAGATCGATTAACTCAACATATGATTGATAAAGGTATGAATATTGAACCTTTACCATCACTTGAGTTTATAGATGGAGATTCAGAAAATGCAAAAGATTTCTTTGGTAGAACAGCATATTATGATCCAAATAACCAACACATTGTTTTATATACTGAAGGTAGACATCCTAAAGATATAGTACGTTCGTATGCACATGAAATGATCCACCATATTCAAAATTTAGAAGATAGATTAGGTGATATAGCAGGTTCAGATACAACAAGTGATGATCATTTAGATAAATTAGAACAAGAAGCTAATTTAAGAGGTACAATGACGTTTAGAAATTGGACTGATAGTTTAAATGAAGCAATTGTAAACGACAAGATAGAATGTGATAAATGTGGTTGGAGTTGGAATATAGTAGATGGTGGAAATGATTTATATATGTGCCACAAATGTGGACATGATAATGAACCAATAAATGAAAAGAAAAACAAAGATCCATTTGGTATAAATGCCTATGCTAGAGAATTAGCTTTAGGATTAGAAGAACAAGAAAAGGTTAATTATAAAATTTATAGTGATATGGATGGGGTGTTAGCCGATTTTGAAAATGGGTATAAAAAATTAACAGGAGTAGATTTAAAAGGTGAATTTGTTAAAGGAGATGATTTTTGGGATCCTATTAAAGTAGCAGGAGTTGGGTTTTGGGCTGGTTTAAAATGGATGTCTGATGGTCAAAAATTATGGAATTATATTAAACCATATAAACCAGATCTACTATCAGCTCCCTCACGTGAAGATTCATCTAGAATAGGTAAACACGTTTGGGTGAAACAAAAACTACCTGGTACTAAATTAATATTACGTTACGCTAAACAAAAACAAGAATTAGCAACACCAGAATCAATATTAATAGATGATAGACAAATTAATATAGACCAGTGGGAAGCTGCAGGAGGAATTGGTATATTACATACTAGCGCTGATGATACTATTAGTCAACTAAAAAAATTAGGTTTATGAGTGGAAAAGTTCAAGGATTAAATAGAGAATTTGAAAAGAAAGATGTTGAAAGAATGAGAAACCTCATTCAAGGCAAGTATGGAGAAAAAAATGGTACAAGTGTAGGGTTTTCTACACCACATAAAGATTTTAAAGAAGGAGATATTTGGGAATCTGATGGTCGTACTTGGACTATTAAAGAAGGCATTAAACAAAATATTACTAAATTAGATAAAGCAAAAAAGGCACATACACTTCCTTTATTTTGCCCTAATTGTAAGTCAATTATGAATAATCGTAATGATAAAACTTATTATAATATTCATAAAACTTGTTTTAAATGTGTTATTAAAAAAGAAGATAAAATGAAAAGAGAAGGCACATTTGAAGCCTATCGTCAAGCAATTAAAAACGATGAAATCGATCATAGAATAGAGGATTTTAAAGCTTGGATGAAAGAAAAAGTTAATGAATCAAATAACCAATATGTATCAGAGGCGGGTGATGTTGAAACTTGGAAAGGTAAAATTAACAAGGAACAATTAGATGCCAATATGGAAGAAGTTATTGAGTATTTAGAATCCTTAAAAAAATAAAAACTATGAAAGATAATTTTGATCATTATGAATGGAACCAAAGAAAACATTTAACTGAGGGTTTAAATGATCGCATAGCTAAAATAAGTATATTATACACAGATTTTGGATCATTTTATTCATTTAAAATAGATGATGCCGAAGGTAAACGTATAGATAAAGTAGGTGTTGATGATGGTAATGCTATACTTAAATATTTAGGCATTGAAGAAGAATTACCTAGAAGATTATCTTATGGTGATGACTCTAAACTTGATAGTATAGTTAAACAATTAAAAGATATAGAGATAGATGCTGAATGGGATGATTATATGGACGTAAGCTAAAAACCAAACATATGAAAAAATTAATATTATTATTAGGATTATTATTACTAACAGGATGTTCAACAACTTGGCATGTAAGTACCACAGGGCATGATCCAATATATGATACAGTTTTAGAAGTTCCAGCTAATGTACAAATAGATACATTGTCAGTTTCACAACTAAGATGGAAATTAAGAACTGATTTTAGATTCAGATATGATTTCGCTCAATATGCTTTAAGTCAACCTGTTTCATTTGATTGGAATAATAGATTATTAGGCAACAGATTTAATCGTTATAGTCCATATTGGAGTTATAGCTATTCTTGGAATAGAGATATGATGTGGAATGATTGGGTTTGGGGTTATCCATTTTTCCAATCTCATATATGGTCACCTTGGAGATATAATAGATGGGGTTACAACTATTATGGTTGGAATGGATATAATAATTGGTATAATGGACCTTGGCACAACTCAGGTTATAATATAGTTTGGAATTCAAGTAGAAATAACAATAATGTAGCTTACCATTCAGGTAGAAGAGGTTCTAATAACATACAAAATAGAGTTACTACTAATACAACAAATAGAACAAGAATTAATGTTAAAGAAGAAAAAATTGATTTAATAGTTAGCAAAATACGTAAAAGAGTAAATAATAATAATATTAGAGTTTATAATAACCCAAATAACCCTAATCTTAATAATAATAGTAAACCAAGAGTTTACGTTAGACCTAATAATAATAGCAATAACAACTCCTCTCCTCGTATTTATAACAGACCACCCGTAAATACAAATAATTCTACTACAAGACCTTCGAGTAATGTAAGTAGAGGTAGCAATGTTTCACGAGGGGGTAACTCTAACAGAAAAAATTAATATTTATAAATAAAAATATACATAATGGACAACTTTGATTACAAAAAATAC
>JAAHTH010001945.1_pt1 | contig 16749 bp, 15 predicted proteins | sample 6116091 | NCBI WGS metagenome assembly JAAHTH01 (sample SAMN13939990, study PRJNA603662) | sponge metagenome | isolation source: marine sponge | host: Mycale hentscheli | place: New Zealand | collected 2006 | reverse complement strand
TCGGACGTGAATGCTGGTGCGGCGGCCATGATACTTGCGTCCCATTCTGCAGCCAAAGCGCACGGGCTGACACCTATTGCAAAGGTGCTCGGTGGCGCGATGTCCGGCGTTGAACCGCGGGTGATGGGCATTGGCCCCGCCTCAGCCACCAAGAAACTATTGGCGCGGCTTAATCTGAATCAACGTGACTTTGACGTCTTTGAGCTGAACGAAGCATTTGCAAGTCAAGGGATTGCGACGCTGCGCGAACTTGGCATTGCCGACGACGATGCGCGCGTTAACCCAAATGGAGGTGCCATTGCACTTGGGCATCCGTTGGGAATGTCCGGCGCGCGGATTACAGGAACGGCGGCGTTGGAGCTTCGCCTTTCAGGCACAAAGCGGGCGCTGGCCGCCATGTGCGTAGGCGTTGGTCAGGGCGTCGCCATTGCAATCGAAAACTGTTAGTGGCCTGCGCGGCTGAATGTTCAGCTGATTTTCCTTAACTCGTCGGAATTGCCAACTTTGTCTTGAAATGGCTTCCAAGGTGCGCGGCTGCTGTGGTCGTTCGCTTCCAGTAGCTTCAGCGTCAATTGCATGAACTGCTGGTATTCAGCATCCGATAGCGGGCTGACCAAACGTGTTTGGGCGCGCATCATGCCCGGTTTGACGCTATCGACGAGCTCTTTTCCACTTGCCGTGATTTTGGCGAGTTTAGTGCGTCGGTCCGCCGGATCACCGGGACGCTCCAATAGGTCACGTCTGTCCAATCGTCGGATAACATCTGCAGCAGTGTTTCTGTCAACACCGATCATCGTAGCGATTGTCACCTGATCCCGAGCCTTGCCATCGTACAATACAGTCAGAACCCCAAACTGAACTGGCGTCAGGTTAAAAGCGGCACATTCTTCAAGGAACATTGCAACGTGAATTTGGTGCAGCCGGCGGATCAAGTGACCCGGACGATCTGTAAGGTCTTCAAAATCTTGGTCAGAATCTGGCATGAGCTCGTTGGCTAAGAGGCTTGGTAAAGTTTCACGGCACCGTTAGCAGAGTATATTCTAATTCGCTAGAACAGATGACGCGCGAATTCTCCAAAATCTGTCGAGTCTAAGGTTCAGCAAACTCCTGTTTTTGAGTCTATTCCTTTGACTCTCTCAAAATAGGGAGTATGCTACCTAAATATTCCATGGTGAGATGTTGTTGTGGAGTTTTGTCAGGGAGAAGAAGATGAGTTGGACAATTGGTGTGGATGTCGGCGGAACCTTTACCGACTTCTTTGCCACAAACGACGATGAAGGATTGTTCCACGTCTACAAAACGTCTTCGACGCCCTCGAACCCTGCGGACGCCATCTTAAACGGCCTGGATGCCATGTGTTCCAAGTTCAGTATCCCTATGGATCAAATCCAGAGGCTGTCGCATGGAACCACCGTCGGAACAAATGCCCTAATCCAGCGAACTGGAAGCCGGGTTGCCTTGGTAACAACAAAAGGCTTTCGTGACTTGTTGGAGATCGGGCGGCAAACGCGCCCACACATGTATGATCTTCAGGCCGATCATCCGGCCCCTCTTGTCGATCGAGAGTATCGCATCGAGTTGAACGAACGGATTGGCGCACAGGGTGAGGTCGTTCGCGCTCCTACTGCCGAAGATATGGAAAAGGCAATTGACGAAGTTGTCGACGCATCCGCCGGTGCTTGCGCAATTGGTTTCATTTTTTCATTCCGCAATGACACGCACGAACAGGCATTTGCCGATGCGCTTCGCAGACGCGCGCCAGAGGTTGCGGTTTCGATATCGTCCGAAGTGCAGCCGGAATTTCGCGAATACGAGCGCCTATCCACGACCGTTCTGAACGCATATCTGCAGCCAGTCATGTGGAAGTATCTTGAAACTCTGGAAGACGGGATTGCAGACCGCGCCAAAAGCGCTAGCCTTGGGATCAACCAATCCAGCGGTGGCCTCATGTCGGTGCGCAGGTCACGAGAATTTCCCGTTCGAACAGCATTGTCGGGTCCGGCCGCCGGTGCAGTCGGCGCAGCCCATGCCGCGCGTCAAACTGCGCGCAGCAACATCATTACGCTCGACATGGGCGGCACCAGTGCAGACGTCGCCCTGATCCGCGACTATAAGGTCGATCTGGCCTTTGACCGGGATGTGGCCGGGTTTCCAATTCGCATGCCGTGCGTTGACGTCGAGACCGTTGGTGCTGGCGGCGGTTCGGTTGCGTGGTTTGATCGCGATGGATTGCTGAAGGCAGGGCCAAAAAGTGCTGGCGCGTATCCCGGACCGGCTTGTTATGGCAATGGCGGCGATGAGCCGACAACGACAGATGCTAATCTATTGTTAGGTCGCTTGTCGTCGCGTGGATTGCTGGACGGCGACATGGGCCTTGACCCGGAACTGTCGCGGCAGGTTTATCAGCCAATTGCCGACAAACTTGGGTTCACCGTCGAAAAGACCGCGCAAGGCGTTCTAGGAATTGTGGTTGCCAATATGGTCCGCACAATCCGTACAATATCGGTTGAACGCGGTCATGATCCGCGCGATTTTGTTCTGATGCCGTTCGGTGGTGCCGGACCGCTTCACGCGCGCGACGTTGCGGTAAGCCTTGGTATGAAGGAAATGATTGTGCCTGCTGCGCCGGGCATCGTTTGCGCACAGGGCTTGTTAGTGTCTGATCTGAAAGAAGATTTTGTCACGAGCCACCGCATTGCAATTGATTCTGACGGAATAACGGCATTAGCCAACGTGGTCGAAGTTCTGAATACGCGGGCACTGGAATGGTTTGAAAGCGAAAGTGCGCCAAGCGATGGGCGCGCAGTTCAGCTTGTCATAGATGCACGCTACGTCGGACAGAACTTTGAACTTTCTGTTCCAATCGCCGCTGGCGCCAGTCTGACAAAATGTGATGTGCCGGACGCTGCAGTAATAAATCGGGCATTCTGCGACGCCCACGAACAGGCATACGGCTATGCTAGCGAGGTCGATCCGATTGAAATCATGAACGTTCGGCTTTCCGCAAGCGCAACGCTGCATCGGTTCGAAGACAAACCGGCGGTCGCCGGCGACCCGGGAGAACCAAAAGTGCGCTCCGCACGCAAAGTATATTTTAACGAAGAAGCCTCGATTGAAACGCAGATTTTCAACCGCGCAGAAATGAAACCCGGGCAGCGCATCAGCGGTCCGGCTATTGTCGAACAAATGGACACTACGACGCCGGTTTACCCGGGGGATGTCGCGGAAATGACGCCTGATGGGCATCTGATCATAACCATTGATCCAGGAGTTGTTGCATGACCCCGTCAACTGAAACACTGGATCCGATCCGGCTGGAGATTATCGCCAATGGTCTGCGTTCAATTGCTGACGAGTGTTTTGTCGCGCTGATGCGGTCGTCGTATTCGACCAATATCAAGGAACGCAAAGACCATTCGATTGCCATCGTCGACAGGCAAGGTCGGCTGGTCGTGCAAGCGGAATTAACGCTGCCCATTCACATCGCTTCGATGGGCGGTTTGATGAAATGTGTGCTGGAGAAGTTTGGAGACGATATTCACGAAGGCGATATCTTTGTCGCCAACAATCCCCACACCGCAGGCGGGACGCATCTTCCTGACATCAACTATGCAATGCCGATCTTCATCGACGGCGAAATCGTCGCCTTTGTCTGCAATATCGCGCACCACGCGGATATTGGCGGCATGGTGCCGGGTTCGATGGCCGGCGGCATGTCCGAGATCTATCAGGAAGGGTTACGCATTCCTGTGGTCCGCTTGTTTCGAAGAGGCGTTCTACAGCAAGACATTATGGACATCTTAATGCTGAATGTCCGCGTGCCCGAGGAGCGTCAGGGTGACCACAACGCGCAGATTGCGTCCTGCCGATTGGGCGAGCGACGCTTTAAAGAGGTCGTGCAAACTCATGGTTTGCCCAGCGTTCTGAAGGCGTTTGACGAAATCATCTCGCGCACCAATCAACGGATGAAGGACACCATCAAGCAAATCCCAGATGGCGTCTATGAATTCAAGGACCACATGGATTCTGACGGTCTCGATACCTACGACATCCCAATATGCCTGAAGCTCACCGTCAACGGTAACCGCATCCATCTGGATTTCGCGGGAACCAGCCCGCAGGTTAAGGGGAACATCAACACAACGCTAAATGCCGTGCAGGCGAGCGTGAACTATGCTCTGATTGGCGCGTTGGACAGCGACATGCCATCGAATCAGGGGGTTCTGGATGCCGTTGATATCAGCTGCGAACCCGGCACATTGCTGAATTGCGTGTTCCCGGCACCGGTGGCCGCACGCGCCCACGCCTGTCAGCGAGTTATCGATATTGTTCTTGGTGCGTTGTCTCAGGCAATTCCTGACAAGGTTATTGCGGCGGCAAATGGTGCAAACACCACGGCGGTATTCTCCGGCGTCGATCCTAGAACCACAAAACCATACCTTTACTTCGAGACCATTGGAGGCGGTATGGGCGCACGCGCGACAAAGGACGGCAAAGATGGAGTTCAGGTTGGGATTACCAACACTTCGAACTTGCCCGTGGAATCCATCGAACAGGAATATCCGCTGCGCGTTGAAGAATACGGCTTTGTGGAGGACTCGGGCGGAGCTGGGCAGTTCCGCGGCGGCATGGGGCTGCGGCGGGTTCTGACGCCCGTTGACCACGAATGCGTTTTCAATGGCGCGGGTGAGCGATTTCGATACCAACCCTGGGGATTATTCGGTGGCCGACCGGGTGCATCGGGCAGGTTCCTTTTGGAAGACGAAAATGGCGAACGACGTCTGGACGACAAGCCCAATGAGGTGGAGGTAGCCCTTGGCACGAAAGTGACCATCGAAACCCCTGGTGCAGGCGGCTATGGATCGCCCAAAAATCGCAATGCTGCTGCAATTTCCGAAGACGGGCGTAGCCGGAAATACAGCGATGAATTCATCAACAAAAATTACTCTGAAACCGCCTCGGGAGGTCAATAGTCATGCGCGTTTATTCAATGGTGCGACCCAAAAAGCTGTCCTTGATCCCAAAAGCGATGGAGCGCGCAGAACGGCTTGGCTATGATGGAACAACTTTACTTGAGTTGACTGTTCCGCCGACGCTTTCTGCTGCTGCCGGTGCGATGTTGACCAAAGATATTAAGATGATGTCCGGTGTTTTCGTTGCGTTTCCACGCAGCCCGATGGCGACCGCTTATGATGCATGGTCTTTGAACGAGCTATCTGGCGGGCGGTTTCAGCTTGGAATTGGCAGCCAAATCAAGGCGCATCTGACACGCCGTTTAGGCATGGACTTCCAGCCGCCGATCCGCCGCATGAAGGATTACATAAACGCCCTGAATGCAATTTGGGATTGCTGGCAGAACGGCACGAAACTTGACTACGATGGGATTTACTACAAGCACAATCTGATGATCCCCTACTACAACCCCGGTCCCCTGGAAACGGGCAAGCCGGAAATACATCTTGCAGCGATCAACAAATTGATGTGCCGCCTGTGCGGCGAGGTGGCAGACGGCCATCTGCCCGGCGACCCGATCACCTGGAAATGGCACGAGGAAGTCATGTTGCCAAATCTGGAAATTGGGTTGGCGCGCTCCGGCCGCACGATGAAAGATCTGGACCTTGGCGGCTACGGATTTATTGGGTGTGCAACGTCAACCGAAGGACTTGATACGGTCGCCAAAGGATTAAAAGAGCGTGTTGCCCTTTACGCGTCGACACCGGAATACAAAGAGATGCTCAGCATGCATGGCTGGACTGTCGATCAAGAGGATTTCGCGGCGCTAACCAGAGAAAACAAATGGGAGGAGATGGGCGAGCTTGTGTCGGACGACATGCTTGAGGCATATGCGGTTATTACGTCGCCCGCAGACCTGCCTTCAGCGTTGGCAAAGCGATACGGCGGCAAAGTCGATCGTATCCAGATTGACGAAACCTGGTTTGATGGGTTGAGCGATGAACAAGTTCAGACATTGGTGACAGAAATCAAGAAGATCCCGGGTCATCGCGATGGCTGAGCGATTTCTGCGGGATTCAGACACACGCGACTTCGCGGCGGAGGAATGGGCAAGACTAAACGCCCGTGACCCGTCGGAACTTGCTGTCGCCGAGATTGACCGCGAGCTTAGCGTTCAAGAACTGATCCAGCAGGCCAGAATGCGCGCGGGCCAATTTATTGCACGTGGCGTTGAGCAGGGTGACCGCATCATCGTAGCGCGCCCGAATGTTATTGAATTCGTTGTCGACTATTTGGCTGTTCGGCTTTGCGGCGCGGTTCTGGTCAACCTTCCCTGGTCGGCGGGCACGTCCATCACGGAACTTACAGACATTTTGGATGCGAAAGTGGTTGTAATTACTGAACACCTTGTTGGTGACAAACCCCTTTTTGATCGACTTGGTGAAAGGCGGTTTTCTGAAAATGAGGTTGCGCCCATTGGCCCCTCGGAGCCCATTCCAACGCGCGGCGACGCGCTGGCATGGCTCGCCTGCACGTCGGGGACAACCGGCACACCCAAGGCTGCAATGCATACAGGCGCAACCTGGCAACGACAGACCGAGGTATTTGCCCAGCATTTCGGCCTGACCAAGGATGATCCCATACTGGTTTCTTCGCCAGTGGGACATGCGGTTTCATTGTTGTTCGGAGTTCGGTTTTCGCTGTTGTTGGATTCTCCTATGGTGTTGGTATCGAGGTGGAAAATCAAAACAGCTGTCGAACTGATCGAAAGATATGGATGTACATTTACTGTGGCTCCTACACCTTTTTTGGTCGACATGGTTTCTTATGCCGAAGCGCACGGCAACGACCGCGTCAAGACATTGAAGTTCTTTCCTTCCGCTGGGGCGCCAGTACCAAGAACACTGGTTCGCCGTGGCTTAGAAGCCCTGCCGGATTGTCAGGTATGGTCTTATTTCGGAACGTCGGAAGCCGGTGCGGTCACGGCTGTTCCGCTTGACGCAGATTTGGACAAGCGATTGGATACTGACGGGATTGCGTTGCCCGGCACCGAAACACGCGTCGTCGATGAAGAACTGCAACTTTATAGCCCCGAGCAAATGATGAAGGGATATTGGTCAGGCGACCCCAATGGGCGGTTGCACCAAGATGGTTGGTATCAGACCGGGGATGCTTGTGAACAGCGCGAGGACGGATACATCAAGATGGTGGGCCGGGCGCAGGATATCATCCTTCGCGGCGGTGAAAATATCTCGCCGCTTGAAATTGAGAATACAATCTTAAGCTACTCTCAGGTCGAAGACGTTGCGATAGTGGGTTATCCTGATGATCGCCTAGGTTCGCGGCTTGCCGCCGTAATTGTTTGCGCTGGAGATGTAGAACTGGAAGACATTCGTGAACACTGCCGCAGCATCGGGTTAGATCGCGCTAAATGGCCGGAATTCATGACAAAAGTTGAAAAAATTCCTCTGTCCGCCATCGGCAAGGTGCTGCGCGGAGAACTGGAAGATTTGGTTTGGAACTTGATAAAAGACACAGACCGGAAAGCTTCATGAGATGACTGTGAGACACAACAATCTGTCAATTGAAGACATTCAGGAACGGATCACACGGTCAAAGTTCCATCAGATGTATGACCCAAGGGTTCTGGAAGTCGACAACGATGCCATGATGATCAAGCTACGGGTTTCCATGCGCCCGGAATTTGAAAGGCAGCCAGGTACCGGCCAATGGCACGGTGGAATTATTGCCTCGCTGGTCGATATTGCGGGTGTCTATGCGCTATTGTTGGTTGCACGTGGACCGATTTTGACGCTGAATTTTAGTACAGACTTTTTGCGTTTGGGGGTTTCTGAACAACTCTATGCGACCGCAACAGTCCTTCGGGCCGGAAGAACCGTAGGCTTCGTTGATGTCAGCATTGTTGACGACAATGGTGCAGTAATTGCCACTGGACGCGCGTGCTATGCCATCCGGCCGGACAAATCTCAGACTTGAACCTGAAGGGTGCTGAAATGACCGAATACTCAATTTCCATGAACATCGCGATTATCGGTGGCACCGGCGCCTTGGGTTCTGGATTGGCGCTGCGGTGGGCGCGGGCTGGGCATAGCGTGACAATTGGCTCTCGCGATGCAAGCCGTGCGGCGGAAGTTGCTTCCGAGCTGTCAGACAAATCGGGCCAAGTCATTCTAGGTCTTGAGAATTCCGCTGCGGCGGAAGCAGCAGAACTTGTTGCTATGGCGGTTCCTTATGCAAGCCACGCTGCGACGTTGGACACCATCAGGCCGCATCTATCTGGCAAGATCTTTGTTGATGTTACGGTTCCGCTTGTGCCGCCTAAAGTTCGAACTGTTCAATTGCCTGAAGGCGGATCAGTGGCAAAAAATGTCCAAAATGCATTGGGGGAGGAAGTTCGGGTTGTTTCAGCGTTCCAGAACGTTGCGGCGGCGCATTTGAACGACCTGGGCCACGCCATTGACTGCGATGTGCTAGTGTGTGGGAACGACAAGGCGGCGCGTGGAGTTGTCATCAAACTTGCCGAAGATGCCAATATGAAGGCATGGCACGCTGGCCGTATAGATAATTCTGCTGTTGCTGAAGCGCTGACATCCATCCTGATTTTAATGAATGGAACCTATAAAATCGACGGTGCCGGAATTAGGATCGTTGGCGAACCACAAACTGACGTAACAGGCTAGTTGGGGACCGGGCGTGCAGGATCAGATCATTCTCACGCCAATTGACGGCCTTCCGCTGGTTGAAGCCGACGACGATCTTTCCAAATTGATTTCGACCGGATTGGCAGACAATCAAGTGCGGCCAGAAAAGGGAGATATCTTAGTTGTCGCGCAAAAGATCGTTTCCAAGTCCGAAGGACGCACGGTTGATCTAAGATCAGTCTCGCCCGGTGTTGAAGCGCAAAAACTGGGCGCAGAAATTCAGAAAGACCCGCGCGTCGTTGAGCTTATTTTGTCCGAAAGCCGCGCGGTCATTCGTAAGAAAACCGGGGTACTGATTGTCGAGCACAGCCGGGGTTGGATTATGGCGAATGCGGGCATTGACGCTTCGAATGTTGCCTCGTCCGGAGGAGCAGAAAACGTTCTTTTGCTTCCGGTTGATCCCGATCTAAGCGCTACAAAAATTCGCGATCGGCTCGTTGCGCATTTCGAGTGTGATTTGGCAGTCGTTGTTTCTGACAGCTTTGGCCGCCCATGGCGAATCGGCACAACCGGCGTCGCTATTGGCGCTGCTGGTCTTCCCAGTTTGTGGGACCGGCGCGGCGAGGTGGATATTTTCGGTCGCGAACTTTTGGTTACACAGCAAGCAGTTGCAGACGAAATTGCGACAGCGGCGTCGCTTTTGCAGGGGCAAACGGCAGAGCGTCGACCTGTTGTGCACATTCGGGGTCTGAAATTTTCACACCACCAGTCTGCCGTCAATCGACCGGCTTCGGATCTGATCCGCGATGCAAGCGAGGATATGTTCAGATGAGTGGACAGGTCATCATGCTGTCGGGCGGCGTTGGCGGCGCGAAACTGGTCCTTGGCATGTCGCATGTTGTCGAGGGCAATAATCTACTTGTTGTTTGCAACACGGCCGATGATTTTGACCACCTTGGATTACGCATCTGCCCCGATATCGACAGCGTGCTGTACGCCCTTGCGGGACTGTCCGATCAAGTGCGCGGCTGGGGACGCCGAAACGAAACCTGGACGTTCATGTCGGCCCTGAAATCGCTTGAAGGCCCTGACTGGTTCAACCTGGGAGACGGGGATCTTGCAACCCATGTGGTGCGAACTGAACTACTGCGCCAAGGCAAGACACTTGGCGAGGTCACCGCAACCTTAGCCAGGCGGATGGGCATTCAGGCAACCATTGTTCCCATGTGCGATCAGCCGGTCTCAACGAGTGTTCTCACCCAGGACGGTCGATTAAATTTTCAGCACTATTTCGTACGCGAGCAATGCAATCCGATCGTCACAGGGTTTGAATTTGAAAACATTCAAGCCGCGCGCCCACAATCGGATTTGGTGACAACTGCCAGGGACCCACTGGATGCAATCGTTATCGCCCCCTCGAACCCTTACGTCAGCGTTGATCCAATCCTTCAGATACCTGGCCTGAGAGAGGCATTGCAAAATGCGCGCGCCCCGATCGTTGCGGTATCTCCGATAATCGGTGGTCAGGCGATAAAGGGGCCGGCTGCGAAGATGATGATGGAACTTGGCAAGGATGTGTCGGCGCTGGGAATTGCACGGCATTATTCAGGCCTGATCGACGGTCTTTTGATTGATGAAGCAGATGAAACTTTGGCCACCGAAATCGAAGACTTGGGAATAACTGTCCGCATCGCGAAAACCCTAATGACAGACGTGGAAAGCAAAGCGGGTTTGGCGGAAGAAACGCTGTCGTTCGCGCGTGGGCTGGCGGCATGACAAACGTGCTGATCCCGGTGAAGTCTTTAAAGACCGCTAAATCTCGACTTTCAAATGTTCTGCGCCCGGAGGCTCGATCAGAGCTGGTATTGGCAATGCTCACTGATCTTTTCGTGGCGCTAAAATTTTGCGAGCTTGACAGAATTTGGTTGATTGGCACTGACCGCGCTGTTTTTGATGTTGGTAAGAAGTTCGGTGCGAACGTCATTCATGAAGAAAATTCAACCGGTTACAACCGAGCAATCCGATTGGGTCTGCGAAAAGTTGATGTCGAAGGGCCTGTGGTGATCTTGCCAGCTGATTTGCCCGGAGCAACGACGCAGGATCTAAACAGTCTGATATCGCCCAGCGCAGCGGTTGGGCCGGAAGTTCGAGTTGTTCCTGATAAGCAGCAATTCGGGACAAACGGCCTGTATTTATCTTCGCCAGACCTTATGAATCCGGCATTCGGAACTAACAGTTTCAAAAAGCACTTACGTGGCGCCGGATCAGTAAAAGCCCGGACAATCCCATTGCCGTTGTCCAGCCTTGCGGACGACATGGACGAAGAGACTGATTTTCTGGACTTCGCAAAGGCGGGAAGCTGCAGGAATTCAATGTCTTTCACACAAAGACTTTTGGACGGTTTCGATCTGCAAAACGCAACTTCAAGGAGCGTCGCATGACATTGCCAACGATAGACACTTCAAGCGGAACGCCAATGAGTGAGGCAGACGCCTTTTCTCTTTTGAATGTTCCCCAAGACGAGTTGATGTTGCGTGCCGCCAAGATCCGAGACTTTGGGCACGGGCGTCTGGTCAGCTATTCTCGCAAAGTCTTCATCCCGCTTACAGAGTTATGCCGTGACGTTTGTCATTACTGCACATTCGCAAAAACACCAAAGCGCATAGAAGCGCCGTATCTAAGTGCCGAACAGGTTCTGGAGATTGCGCGAGCAGGGCAAGCGGCGGGATGTAAAGAAGCGTTATTCACGCTCGGAGATAAACCGGAGCTGCGTTATCAGGCTGCGCGAGATGCGCTAATCGATATGGGGTATGCTTCAACCCTTGAATATTTGCGCGCGATGGCAGAGCTGGTTCTTAAAGAAACCGGCCTTCTGCCCCACCTGAACCCCGGCATTATGACCACAGAGGAAATGGCATCGCTTCGAAAAGTGTCAGTCTCGATGGGCATTATGTTTGAATCGACGTCGCCCCTATTGTTGCAAAAAGGCGGGTGCCATTTCGGGTCGCCGGACAAGGATCCAAATGTCCGACTTGCGACAATCCGGGCTGCCGGCGAGCTCAAAATCCCTTTCACCAGCGGTATCCTTATTGGCATTGGCGAAACACGCGCGGACAGGATCGACAGCCTGATAAAGCTGCGCCAGCTTCATCTGGATTTTGGGCATATTCAGGAAATTATTATTCAGAATTTCCGAGCCAAACCCGGGACCAAGATGGCGAACGCGCCCGAGCCAGATCTGGCGGACCTCCAATGGACGATTGCAGCTGCGCGGCTGATTTTCGGCCCGGGCATGTCAATTCAGGCGCCACCGAACTTGTCAAACGGCGGGGCCGGGCTGATCGCCGCGGGTATCAACGACTGGGGCGGCGTTTCACCTGTCACACCGGACCATGTAAATCCGGAGGCCCCGTGGCCGCACCTTGATCAATTGGCAACGGATACTGCAGAGAGTGGAAAAATCCTTGTGGAAAGGCTGGGAGTCTATCCCGAATTTGCCCATCAAAGGGACACTTGGCTGGCTACAGACCTTAGAAAGCCGGTTCTGGATTTGATCGACGCGGATGGTCTGGCCCGGACTGATCCCTGGTCGCCGGGTGAAGGGGAAAATAGATTACCAACCCTTCCAAGTTCGCCGGCCTTGCTGCCCGATATATCGTTGTCACGGATTTTGGCCCGTGCTGATCGCGGGGACATCACCACAGAAGTTGAAGTTTGCCGTCTTTTTGCGGCGCGCGATGGTGAAGTGGCCGACATAAAGCAAGCTGCGGACGAAATGCGCCGCCGGGTTAATGGCGACACTGTGAGTTATGTTGTTACGCGGAACATCAACTATACGAATATCTGCTATTTCAAGTGCCGTTTCTGCGCATTCTCGAAAGGTAAGATGAGCGAAAACTTACGCGGCCGCCCCTATGATCTGGGTATTGATGAAATCGTTGCCCGCGCCCGCGATGCCTGGGAGCGCGGCGCGGTCGAGGTTTGCCTTCAAGGCGGCATTCACCCTAAATATACCGGTCAGACGTATCTAGATATTCTTCGCGCAATCAAATCCGAACTGCCTGGGATGCATGTTCACGCATTCTCGCCGCTTGAAGTGTTTCAAGGCGCAGCGACACTTGGTCTGACATTGCGCGAATTTATCGCACGCCTCATAGACGAAGGGTTGGGCAGCCTTCCGGGGACCGCGGCCGAAATTTTGGACGACGAAGTTCGACAAGTTCTATGCCACGATAAAATCAATACGAATCAATGGTTTGATGTTGTTGGCACGGCACACGAACTGGGACTTAAAACGACTGCTACCATCATGTTCGGCCATATTGATCGACCAATACATTGGGCGCGGCACCTGCTGCGTCTGCGCGATCAACAGATGCGGACGGGCGGTTTTACCGAACTGGTTCCATTGCCGTTTGTGCACATGGAATCGCCGATCTACCTGAAGGGCGGTGCCCGAAAGGGGCCGACATGGCGAGAGTCTTTGTTAATGCACTCGGTTGCGCGCCTGACGCTTCATCCTCACATCACGAATATTCAGGCATCGTGGGTGAAGCTTGGCCCGGAGGGTTTGGCCGCTTGCTTAAACGCCGGCGCAAACGATGCTGGCGGCACCCTGATGGACGAAAGCATCACCCGGGCTGCTGGCGCCGAGCATGGACAGGAAATGACGCCTGAACGGATGGAGAGTGTCCTGGCAGGAATTAGACGTGCGCCACGCCAGCGCACGACACTTTATGGAGATGCAGCGCGATCCCGGCGGTCGGCATCCTTCAATTAACACTCAATCTTGAACTTGGACTGTTAGCCGATCAGCTCAGGCAACCATGTAGCGATCTGTGGGAAGGCGATGATCAGGCCAATACCGATGATAAACAGGATCACGAATGGCCAGATGGCCCTGTAAACGGCGTTGATCGGCATATCCGGAACAACGGCTTTGAAAGCAAATAAAGTATATCCGAATGGCGGTGTGATCGCGCCAAGCGTGATGTTGATCAGGAACAATAGCCAGAACCAGACGGGATCAAACTCAAGAGCTGTGACAACGGGTTGATATATGGGAATTGTCAGCAGGATGACCGCGATTGTGTCGATGAACATGCACAGCAGGAAGGGTACTGCGAGCATGATGATGAGCATGACCAAAGGTCCATATCCAAGGTTCGCGACAAGCTCTACCAATTGTCCGGTTGCGCCGGTGAAAGCTAAAAGCTGTGTGAACATCTTGGACATGGCCATGATCGCTAGGATCATCGCCGAGACTGTGATCGAAGCCATCACGGACTCCCAGATCATCTTGAAACTTAAGTTTCTGTAGATGGCAGCTGTTAAGAGTGCACCGATTACTCCGGTGGCTGCGGACTCGGACGGTGTTGCAATCCCGAGAAGAATGAACCCCATGACCGAGAAGATCACGATAACAAATGGAAGTGTTCGAACGAGCGCGAACAGCATTTCACCGGCGGTAACGTCGTCTCTTTCGCCGTCAACGCTTGATGGTGCTTTTGAGGGGTCAAGCGCGATGCTAATAAAGACGTACACCAGGAAAACACCGGCCATCATGATACCTGGCAAAATTCCCGCGATTAGAAGTTTTGCGATTGAAACATCGGCCAGCGATCCAACGATGATTGCCAGCAAACTTGGCGGAATGATGGGCGCAAGACTGGCCTCGCTGATGATCAGCCCTGCAGCAATATCGCGATCGTATCCACGATTGATCATGCCCGGCATGATAGCTCGGCCCAGCATCGCTGCCACGGCCATTGCGACACCTGAAAGTGCTCCGAATACAGCCGACAGGGCCACAACAAGCACGTATTGGCGCCCACGCACCCGCCCGACCAGCTTGTCGATCGAGTCGAACAAGACATCCATCGTTCCGGATCGAAACAACAATTCGCCCATAAGGATAAAGAGTGGAATTGAGGCCAAAGAGGTGGTCGTAACTGTATCGAAAATGCTGTTTGCGAACATCGGAAATCCAAACGGGCCGATGATGACGTAAACCCCCGTAAGGATGGCAAACAGAAACGCCAGGAATATCGGTGCGCCCGAAAGAAATAACGCGAATAGAATTGCCAGCCCGGCCAGAAGTGTGACATACCATTCCATCAGCCAACACTCCCTTGTGCGCCACTTGCCTCGACAAACTTGGAGGGAGGCGCATGTCGCAACATGTGAAGCGCGCTAAGCAACAGTCCAAATGTTATGAAGCTGGAAACCCACCATTGTGGGATTGGAACGATTGCAAGGGTTTCGATCCCCTTCGTGAATTGCCGCATGTTTTCCTGAAAGCTGATCCACGCCGCCAACGACAGGCACGAAAACCCGACCAAATTTACAAATGTATGGACCATTCGAGCGGCCCTGGTGGGTAGTAAATCGACCAAAATCGTCACTGCGACGTGCCCGCGATCTTTGGTAACTTGTGGCAATGCCAAAAATATTGACGCAGCCAAAGCATAGGCAACATAGTCACTTGCCCAGGCTGTTGGTGGTTGAAAAAATACCGCGTGACAACTTCGTAAACATAAGACGCAACGATCGACATCAATCCTACCGAGGCCAGAACCGAAGCAACAAAGGTCAATCTGTCGTGGAGTGACGCCAATAGTTTAAGCAAACGCATATCGTTTTCCCATGTTTAACTGGCCGACGATTTTTCGCGAACTTCAGGCTGGACGAGTTTATGGACGTGCACCCCCCACCACATTACTGGTGGGAGGCGACAATACTACATGCCTTGCGAGGCAACGAAGTCGCGGAAGGCTTCTCCTGCGGCACCGGACTGTGAAATCGCAACATTCATGGCTTCGTCGGCAAACAACTTATTTGCCTCGGCAAGCGAGTAACCAATGCTAGTCATCTCTGCGCCTTCGGCAACCATGGCGGCGTTTTCTTCTTCCAAGAGGTTATTGAAGAACCCGACCATATTTTGCTCAAGTTTGTGGCCAGCCTCCAGCAGCGTTGTCTGCGTTGCCGCATCGAGTGCGTTCCATTTATCGAGGTTCATCAAGATCAAGTAGGAAACCAACCCAAATGCCGGTTCTGCCAGATAGGGCGTCACTTCGTGGAATTTGAAGCCGACGGCCCCAACGCTTGGCCAAACCAACCCGTCAATAACGCCTTTTTCAGCCGAGGCATAAAGCTCGCCGAATGGGATGACGACGGCAGTTGCACCAAGAGAGCCGACGATCTGGTTATAGGAAGGCAAAGCGCGAATTTTCATGCCGTCCAGTTTGGATCCGGGGTCCATCGGCTCTTTCAAGAAGAAACGAAATCCGGTCGCTGCTGTCGGGATCGACAGTACTTTGAGGTTTTGCGTTTCCTGATAGTGGTTGTCGATCCAGTCCCAAACGCCCGTGGCGCGGCGTTTTTCAATATCCGGATCTACAGCATCGATAGCGGCACCAATTCCAGTGGTGCCGGTATGATACAGGCCGTGGGTGTAGATCATGTCGAATACACCAGCCGTTAGTGGTTGTAGTTGCTGGCCCGCTGGAACGACTTCTGGACCGCTTGGCGAAATGTCGATTTCCCCACCGCTCATTTCTTTGACAAGTTCGATATAGCCATAGGCCATATTGGCTGTGCCGGAATGATTGCCGCCCCAAGCCGTGAGCATTTTCATATCTTGCGCAACAGCCATGGACGTTGATGCAACGAGCCCAACGGCTGCTGTCGCAACAAGCTTAGTGAATGCGTTCATAATCATCTTCTCCCAAGTTGTAGTTCCCAATTTCTGGGGGCGCGATCCGCTTAAGAGACGGCTTTCTTGACGCCCGGTGTGTAAACTATGGAGTATACGTCCTATTTTGTCGAATCATATTTTGCCCCCTCTTTAAGCATTTGATATATAATATTTTTAGGAAAATGCCGCCGATCTAAAAATCCGTAGAGACGGAAAAACTACTCATTCAGCTCTCCGAAGGAAAATTTGCCGGCCTCGACAATAGGGCACTCAGATTTGTTGGTTTGGGGCATTGGATCGTCAATCGTGAAAACGATGGCTATCAGGATTGGAAAGCGCTAAACAAAAATTTACGTAGCATACTACTGATTTATGCGTATGCTAGTGTCTGAAGTCAGCGCCTATGGGTCCAATTAGGTTAATTTGATAAGAGAGTTT
>JAAHTH010001944.1_pt1 | contig 16750 bp, 5 predicted proteins | sample 6116091 | NCBI WGS metagenome assembly JAAHTH01 (sample SAMN13939990, study PRJNA603662) | sponge metagenome | isolation source: marine sponge | host: Mycale hentscheli | place: New Zealand | collected 2006 | reverse complement strand
AAGGAACATAGGTGGTTATGGTCACCATCAAAATATATGTAATAGTAATAGGTTAATAGAGAGAAAGGAATTTTTAAAGGTGGAATCTGATTGTGCCGATGATATTGTGGGGGTAAATGACATTATAGATGGTATATATAGTGGGTTTACAAATAATTGTGGTGACAATGAGTTACCTAATCAGTGCACCAATGGATGTACTGGTGGTGTAAAAGCTTCTAATGGTATTTGCTCAACAACTGCAAATGATATTAATTCTTATAATAAAAATGAAATTAAACATGGGATTATAAAATGGTATAAAGGTAACATATACTATGCGTCTATAATACCAAACACTAGTGATTACCACAATTCCGATAAAATTAAAGGTAATTTAATGTATCCGACAGCAATTACGGAATTAGGGAGTAGTAGTTTTTGTGATATTGACGATCAACCATTTATTATTGATAGGTTAGAACCAACCACATACAGGATTAGTGAAGATGAAACTGGTGATGGTGCGATAAACCTTTCTAGTTACGCAGATATTGGTTGTAACTCTGTTAATTGTCTTAGTACAATTAATACTGTAATATCATCCCAATTAGGTATTGAGATATATGATTATACGGATCAGGGATCACCATTAGGTGGTTTATGTGAAACAATGTTTGATCATGATGATGAGACAAGAGAATATTTCTGTAGAAGATTCACAACTTATATTGATCATGATTTAAATATAAACACAATGTCACCTTATTCTAAACAATATGAGAATACGTATGAAACATATCCGGAAATACCTAATGGTGATGATAGAATTTCTGGTTTAGGTGATGGTAATAACGGCAACGGGACAATTAATGATGGTGATGGTTTTTTCGATGGTGATAAATGTAAGATGTTGTCAAACTCAAGATATAGTTACGCATTTAAAACTGCTAATAGTGGGTTTGATCTTACTAACTACCCAGATTCTACTAGTAGTATAGATGATGATAATGGTGGTGTTAGTTTTATTAGTAATCATACACCATATTACTTCTATTTTGGTTTAGTGCCTGGTAAAACGGCTTTACATAAAACAGTATCTAAATTTTTCGCAGATAAAATAGATGAAGTTTCTTTAGAAAATGTGGATGGTACAACACCAAAAGACCCGAATGATCCTAATGAGACACCACCACCATCACTTAATGACCCCATAACTGCAAGTTGTTTAGCTAAAATATAAAGAGATGGATGATAGAATAATAAATTTATTAAACGAACAGAGATCAAAAGAGAATGTTAATTTAAACGCGCAAACTAATGTGTCGTTACTTAACACGTCTAGACCACTACCACTTAATGACGTTGAAGCCACAGTTAGTCAAAGTGAACAAGCGGATAAGGAAAGACAGGCTTCTAGGAAATATAGGTTCTATGGGAGTATTAAACCTATTGTAAGTAACGCTTTATATAATGATAATATTAGGATTTTTTATGACAACGATCCAGGAACGCCCGCATTATCAAACCCAACCTATAATCAGACAGGTATAACCTCAACAGTGCAATCACCTGACATAGTAGAAAAAGATGGTTACTTTGGGTACTATGATGATAATCCATTACAATCACAATCCTTCCAACAAGCTAATCTATCTCAAAATTCTGCAGAAACTTTTGGTGACAACGCAAGTAGTTTATGTCAATTTATCCCATTTGATCCTGGTTTTGATAGGTTAAATTTAATAGATAAGGATGGAACTGCAAATTACCAACTAAAATTGACATATCCTGCATCAAGTAAAGATGATGTAGCACTAATAACTAATGGTTCTGATAGTGTTACATTAGCAGATGGTATTGGAATAACCTTTATTACGGGGGTTACATTTAATGACAGAGAATATATTGTTTTTGAGTCTGCTATAAATCATGGGTTAAGGGTGGGTGATTTTATTAAGTTGTATAACTTTAATGATTTAACACCTTCCGGAAATGAATTAGGTTTAGATGTCTATCAGTTTAAAATTTTTAAATTGGGTGATCAACTTAATGATAATAAAAATAACATGTTTGTGTTGGATATTAAACCTACAGATATTGCTTTAAATTTAGGTAAGTCTTCATTTAAAAGGGTAGTAAATGATGTAGTGTCATCATATTATATGAGGGTATTTTCTGCAATTACGACTGAACAAACTGAATATGAAATATTCCCTGCTGGATTTTCGGTTAATTCTTATAATGATAAAGAAGCTGCGTTTAATTTTATTAATGATATTGAATTGAGTGAATCTATATATAGGGATAATCTAGGTAGACCATTAACGGAAATTTTTCTAACTATAACAAAGCTAAGGAATGATTCGTCTAATACAATGCAGGATCAATATTGGAAGGAAAAAGTAGGGGGTAACCCTTTTTGGGGGGAGATAACACCTGGTTTTACCACTACTAAGCACCCAGATGTTAATTATAATATTAAATCTTTAGGTGATAGTAATTATTCAACAACACATTTCGAAAATGTAACAATAAATGACACAGAATATAATGGTGATATTGTTGAGTACAATACGGAGGAATTAGAAGAAAGAAATTTAACAGATATTTTACATAGGATTAATACTGAATATAGGGAAAACCGATCACAATACCCAACAAATGGGGTGGTAAAGGAAGATAAAAAAGAAGGTTATTTATATAAACCACATTATAGGATAAAAATAAGAGATTTTTCTTCTTATATAGAGTCGGGTATTAGTGGAAACGCTTTAATAACGGGTGAAACTTGCAATTCCACTTTTTCTCAAACATCATTAACTGGTAATATACCTGACTACGCAATTTTATCCTATTCTGGGGTTAGTGGTGATACGGTGATGAAATGGAGAGATTATTTGGATATTGGTGTGTTTGATGCAGGTGGTAAAGGTATTGATTACCCTTTTGAAAGTGGTGCTCATTATATATTTTTAGGGAATAGGTTTTATTTAAAAAGGCAAGACCCACCTTGTGATTGGGGATACAATGATGAGAGTTATACACTACCAGAAGATGAAGATGCATTGGCATTAAAACTTGGTGACCCTAAATATATACGAATATTAGACATTTCGTTAGTAGATCCTTCAGGGTCACTTTCAGATTTAAATGTTGATATAAGGTTGTGGTTTTATGATGGTGATTATGATTTAGGGTTTAGGGATGTGCCTGGTGGGTGTGATGATTTTGAAATAATTTCAACAAAAGATATAGATAATGTTTGTTAATAAAATTAAAATAAGATATGATAAAATTGGTACGGGTGTTACCATAAATATCCCTATTGATTTAACTTTTACACCAATAGATAATTCTGAATTGATTGAAGATGGCTTTGTAGAAAAAGAAAAAGAAAAAAGTATTAACCCCATTGTAGACTTTAAAAAGGTTAGGTTTAGACCCGCTAAATTAATTTCAGATAATTGGGAACTCATTGATGAGTTTAAAATACAAAACGTATTCTTAACTACTGATTCATCTGGTGGTATTGATTACACTACAGACATACCCTCAACATATAGTGCAATTGGTTTTAGTGATGATGATTTATTTTGTAGGTATAATAGGTTAATGAGAAGTTATATGGTAATGTCATTTTACAACTCACCAAACAATCAATCTAATATATTACTATATTTCAATACTTTATATACCCAAATATCTGAAGATCAAAAATTTTCAACTGGTTTAGTATTACCATCTAATGAAGCACCGATAAGTTATGTTTTAGGTGACCCAATTCTAAAACCAAATAAAGAAAGTGAAGGGTTCTTTTTATATTGGTATAAGGATTTAGTAGACAATGCACCCAATAAAGAATATGAAATGTATATGTCAGTAACATATAATAATGCTAATGATGGATCATCAACGGCAATGTATACTGTACCAACATCACAAGAAACATTAAATGACACAACACCAAACCCCCTATTAGTTGTTGGTGCTGGTTTACTTTTTGTTAAAGTTATATTAAAATATGATGAAACTGATAACATATATAAATATAGGTATGAGAAGTTAACTAGTCCAATTGAACAAACGGGTGTTGAGTGGAATGTAACTGGTACACCTACAATAACGTTTTATCAGTTAAGTTCAGATTTGTAAAATGGAAATAATTAAAAAGATAATTTCACTAGAACAAAGTACTAGCAGGGATCCAAATAATAATTACGGAGTCATGACTGCAACCACCTTTTACGCACCAATACACATTAAACAAACTTTTGATGATATGGGTTTATTTACTGATATGCCGTTTATACCGGCACCTCCCCTCCAAAATCCACCAGATGGTATTTTTGACGATATTAGACCACCAGGAACTACTGTGGATATGTATTATGACCAACCAATTACAGTTACGGGCACAACAGATGATAGATGGTTATTAGAAGTTAAAAGTGATGTTGAATTAACGCCCTATATCCCACTACTAAATCAAGCTGAAGATATCACAATAAGGTTTGATGGTGTAATTGCTTCAAACAGTAGTAAAGTTGATTATGTGATTGGTGGTGATGTTGACACGTCTGCACCACAACCTTACCCATATATAGCTGGTACAGGTATTATGTATACAACATACCTTAATGAATGGGTAAACAATATTGATGACGAAAAGGGTAATGTTGACACATATAAAAGAACTACATTTTCATTTACCTCTATTGGAAGAAATGAAAACAACACGAGTTTATCTGCGCTCACAAAAGAAGAAGAATTTTTAGGTGTAGTTTTTCCTCAGGAAGTACAAAGTGAAGTATTTATTGAAAGAGGTGGGGAAGATATATTTGAAAAGCATATGATTATGGCAGAAATAAAAACGGTTGATGATATCAATAGATATAGGAACGGTTATTTAGTTAATATTAACGTATAAAAGATGGCAACAGGAAATTATGGTACCGTAAGGTCAGCGGATGTTTCACCAGAAGATGTTGAAATGTGGTATGAATATACACCTAGTAGAGAACAATTAGGTAATGGTTTAAAACCTTTAGACCCAACAAAATATCTACTTAAAGTGGATAACCCTGATAATGTAGGTGAAATTTTTGGTGGACTATATAATGTAAAGTTACCATCGGCAGAGTTCGGTAATAAGGGTATTTATACAATTATTATACGACCAAAACAAATAAGAACGACAATAAATTCTTGTGGTGTGTTATCATCAAAACCCGATGTTAAAGGTGTTATATTTGATTTAAATAATATATCCGCAGATGATAGATTCAGATTTGAAAATGGTAAGTTAGTGGGCTATAGAATTGAATATTTAAAAACACAATTAAGTGCAGAAGAAAAAAAACAACAAAATTTTTATAGGGTAATCACATCAAATAATAGAGCAGAAGCGGTTAACGAAAATGTTTCAAACACAAGTCAAAAGGCTGAAAGATGGATATTTAATGATAATTCATCAGTTATATTTTGCACACTTACACCTAGTTCTGCACCATCAGTTAAACCCGATGTTTCACCATACATTGGTACTCCTGGACAATCTGTAATAATAACAAATACATTCTTTAACCCGATAATGTTAGAGGTGGAGATGGTTGAGCACGATCATGAAACACTTGCTTACGCTTTATATGGGCCACAAACAAAATCTTTAGATGATGGTATTTATACTATATATAACTTTGGAGAACAGCCTTATCGTCAATACACTCTTTACGAGGTTAAAGATCAATTTACCGGTAAGCCGTTATATGAAGTTAGGGAAGAAAATGATACAGTAGATCCGAATACGGATTTCGATCAAATAACAACCTTCTAAGTAAGTTAAATGGCTAATAATAGTGGTAAAGTAAAAAAAGTTTCTGGATACGCACAGAAAGTATTTTACAATGGTGGTATTGAATATAGGGATTTTAGTGATAATTTAGTAGGCTTACAATTTACATCTGACGGTGGTTCACCACAGTTTACGATGGGTAATTTCAGCATAACGGCTAATATTGAACCTACATTAAGTAAAACCTTTAATACTGGTACATTTTCTGATTATTATTGTTTAGACGAAATAACCACAGAAGATACCACTTATTTAACGATACAAAATAATCTAAAAACACAATTAAATTTAGATATAACCAACCCGTTACATTATGTGTGGTATGGTAATTTTAGTGAATACCTTCGTGTTTCATTAAATGATATCTCTAATAATTGGGCAGCTGCTATTTATGTTGATAATAAAGTGGGGAGTATTAGTGGTGATAATATCACTAACTATAGTTATAACCCATTAAGTGACACCTCAACAGTAGTAATACCAACTAAATATTTTGTTAACCCTTTTGGTATAAAATATACTAGAGATGCTAGTTTACTTAATGATTTAGAAGAGGTAAATCCATTAAGAAATTTTACTTTAAAATATAATAGTTATGTGTTAGATATTAATGGTGTTGAATACATCATAAAAGAGTTAACTGGTTCTACTACAACAACTAATGACACTATCACTGTTGTTGTGGAAAAGGAATTGTTACCATCTGTTACTGGCAACACAACATCAATACCTTATTTCATTAAACCTAATGAACAAGAAAGAGAGGGTTTCTTTAGTGGGTTAAATGAATTACAAAGAAATTTATTAAATAGAGTTAGTAACCCTATTTACACTGTAGATATAACATATCCTGAAGAAACAGACGATGGTATTATTGTCCTTACTAATAGTAAGTTCACATTTCCAATACTAGATGATGGTTATAATCTTAACTTTTTTAACGCATTATACTCATCTTATTTGGATGATTTGGTTGAGGTTGTTGATAATTTTGATAGCAATCAGACTAACTTAGTAATTAGAAAATATACTGCAAAAATAATAAGTAGTTTTGATACCGCACCTAGATGTGATGGTGATGATTTAACTAATAATGGTCAAAAAGCAACTAATTTATTAAGTATCTATGGGAGGGAATTTGATGAAGTTAAAAAATATATTAATGGTATTAAATTTTCACATGTAGTAACTTATAATAAAAAAGATAATACTCCCGATTCTTTAGTTAAGGATTTGGCTTGGATGTTAGGGTTTGATAAAATAAATTTCTTAACTGACATAAATCTAAGTAAAAATTTATTACCTTCTAATGGTATGGTAAGTTTTTCTGGTTCACCTAAAAAACTATCTTTATCTGAAATAGATATTGAAGTATATAGACGTTTAATCTTAAATATTGCTTGGTTATGGAAATCTAAAGGTGCTAGAAAAGCTATAGAATTTTTATTTAGGTTCATAGGCGCACCTGAATCTATAGTTGTATTTGATGAACATGTGTACGTTGCTGATAAACCATTAGATGTAGAACAAATAAAAAGATTATTATACCTTTACACCGGTGAAACAGATATAAGTAATTTACCTTTTGATGAGAATGGTTACCCATTACCACCTAAAAACGGTGATTTAAGGGTTGTGAATTATATCGCAGGAGAAGAAGTACAATCAGGTGTAACATCAGAAGGGTTACCAGTTGTTTTAAGTAAATTCTCCGACATATATTTCCAAAAAGGTGGAGGGTGGTATAGAGAAACTGGTGGTTACAACACTAATTTTGATAGTAATGTAGGTAATAACCCACATGTTGGTAGATATGACGCTGGGAGGGAGTATATTGATTATTTTCAAGATAATTGCTACATCCCTGGTTTCACACCAACAAACACTGTGATATTTGATCATATTAGACTACAAGAAAATTTATTTGTAAATTATAATTATGGTTATATTAATGGAATGCCAACCACATTTGATTTATATGTTACGCCATTAACTGTGGATAATACCAATTTAAATCAATGTGTAAATTTAACAGCCTCTATTGATAATTCGTGTCCCGTTTTATCTGATGGTACATCACCTAGTAATAATTTAGCTGAAATATGTGTTTCCGCCCTTACTGAATATAATGAGTGGGTAGAAAAGATTAAAGAAGAACCTTATTTAAAATATAGTCCTGAATGGGAGATAGTTAAAAAAAATAATCAAGTTGCTAGTAACAATTATTTTAATAGTGTAAATGCAGGTGAAATATGTAATGATAATACGTGTATTGAAATATGTGTTGATATTCTTAATCAAGAATCAATAGAACCTTGTGAAATTTATACATTAGTTGAAGACGATTCAACCGCCCCATTTATATATTTTATAGATGAAGATGGTAATAAAGCTTGTTTTGATGAATTTCCTGTTTGTTGTGTTGCTAATGGGGGTACCTATAAAAACTTTTTGTTTGATAATGGGCAAGAGGCTAGTTATTGTGCTAAAAGTGCACCTTGTAATGGGTTATCACCGATGGACACTAATGATTCAGGTATTATTGTTTGGGAAAGTGTTGATGGATCTAATAATGGTGTGGTAGAAAAAAACGACACTATTAATTATTATTATGAAATCACACCTAAATTACAACCACAAACACAAAATGTTTATTATAGTGGTATTTGGTATATTACACCATTAGGTGATACTAATAGTATTGACGGTGACTTTATGTTTGATTCATCTTGGTCACAATTTGATGTTGCGGTTAATAATGAGTGGGTTAAACCACTATTAGTCAAACGTATTCCTGATAACTCTTTAGTTGTTGACGCAAATGAATGGGACACAATTAGTAGTAGTGTTAATAGTAACACCACAACAGATTTATCTCCTGAATGTTGCGTATGGTATGGGTATGACTTTCAAATACAAAGTGACAATAAGGTAGCGTGTATAGATAGAACATTTCAGATTAGTGCCGATCAGTCACCATCAGCAACTGCAAATTTTGGTGGGTTGGAGTCCACAAATAGCACAACAACAATTGATGATGTTAAAGCAAAAAGACAACAGGCTAATTTAGCTAAAAAAAGATATGGTGCGGATAGCCCCGAATCAATATTGGCACAAAGAGTTGAAGAAACTCAAACAAAATTATTAATGGATTATAGGGTTTCGTTAAATGATCCTACAACACATTTTAAATCTGATAGCACTAAAAGAGTTGATGCTTATTTACCTGGTGGGTCTGATGCGTTACCTTCATTATATAGTACATTATCTGGTGACTATAATCGTTTATCACCTGCTGTGTGTTTATATTTTACAACGACAGACATACCTAAAGACTCTAGCTACGAATCTAATTGGGAAAACCCAGACATAAACAACTGCTCTGTGTGGCAACCTAAAGTAGATGAAATAACTGGTTATGTAAGTTTAATTTTAACTGATGAACAGGGTGATACTATCACTATGCCAGAATCTACAGAACAATTTAAAAATTGTTGTAGATCAAAAGGGTATACATTTGGTTGTTTCACTTTAAACAAATCTGATAATACACAAATACCTATAGATTGTGGGGATGTGGGTAATAACATAGAAAAATGTGTTGATCCATCTTTTATCACATGTGAGGATGTAGGTGATTTAAAAATGATTTTCGCAGCTAATGAGTGGGATGGTTTTTATTTACCTAGTGTTGATGACGGGGTTAATTGTGAAATATCAATTACTGCAGATATGATGATTAAGTATGGTGCTGAAGATATAATAGAGTGCTCATCAACAAATAATTGTGGATTTCATTATTCACAATATAAAAATAGTTTATATGATACCGATTGTTTAAATTGGATTACATTTACTAAATATGATAATGTATTAGATGATTTAAGAAATAACAAACAAATAGTTGACTTAAATAGTATAGTTGATTGGGATAACTATAATAGTGGTGATGGTTTAGATACCTACCCTCAATTAGAAGATTACCAACCATCCCAATGGGTACCTTATTTTGATAAAAATAACACCGAAATATGGACAACACCTGGTTTACAAGAAGAACCAAATGTTGAATGTTGTGAAGCATTGGGTGGTGACGTAGTTGATATTGAAAATTGGTCTAACTTAACTAATGAAACATTTAATGTAGGTAATAATGTTAATAATTTATTTACTGATTTAGTTGGGAAAGGTAATAGTAATGACGCAGAAAAAGATGGTTTAGAACTTAATTTGTCAAACGAAACTATTAGTGGTATTACGACATTAGTTGACTCACAAATACAATATAATAATTTTGCAGATTTAATAAGTTGTATTGATTTTACAATATTTAATTTAACAAAACCAGATAAAGGATATAAATATAGTAATTTAATAACAACACAACAAGTTTGCCAATTAACGGTACCTGCAGAATGTTTAGAACTCAGTAGTGTGTTAGAAATATATTGGGGTTTATTAAACCAAATAGAAATAAGTAAAGGTGAATTAGAAGATTGTGTTAACAAAACAAATTCTTTAACTAGTCAACAAATTAAACTTACAGAAACATATTCTACATATTCTGCTGCTACTATAACTGAACAAGAAAATTGTGACACACAGACAGCTTTATTGAATGAACAGATAGATGATTGTACTGATACAATATCATCAATTGAGAATGACATTGATGACGCTACTAATGTTGTTTATACAACCTATTACCAAAGTTTAAAAATTGAATCGCAAGGAAACATACAACAATCTTGTTCTAAATTATATTATAATTCAAGTCAACCTTGCACACAAGATGAAATTAACACATATCTTCAGTCTACTACTAATGCTATAGATATATTTAAGGTGGTTGGTATGATTGCTACGTGGAATCAGATAACAACGTGGACTAATCAAATAGAAACAGAAACTGCTTTATGTGATTCATTAAATTCACAATTAGTAATACTACAGAAGAGTTGTGAAGAAAATAATAATAAATTAACACAAAGCAACAATAAAATATTATCAAAATTAACAATAATAAACTCAGAATTAGGGGATACTAATTGTTGCATTACACCTGATTCAAATGGTATGACACCTTTTGAACAATTAGATGAAATATATTCGCAAGTAGTTACAGATAGGCAACAAGTTATTAGTTGGGCTGAATCTTGTTATGAACAAGTTAATAAAGAAAGAGAAGAAACATACACACAATACCTAGAAGACAAGGTTCAAGCGGCACTTACATATATTGAAGAGTTAGAGGTGTGTTTAACATTAGAAGTAGATAATCGTATTGAAGGTAACTTTATTAACCCTAATGTAAAATACACTACCCTGAAAGAGTATACTACTGAAGTGTGGGATTTTGACCCTTATTCAGATTATACTGGAATTATTATTGAAGGGTCTGATACAAATGTAAACGCAGTTAAACAGTCGGTATTCACTAAAATGGAAGAAAAATATGGGGCTTCTTCAGTAACAGAAAACACGTTTGAACCTGATTGGAAAAGAGTAACACTACCAATAAGTGAAACACAATTAACCCAATTAAAAACAATGTATCCTGAAAAACAATTTTTCATAGGTGTTACAATTAAAAATATAAAATGTGATGTATGTGTATTAATAGATAATATACAAATTAGTCTAGAAACTGATGAAATAGAAAGAAAATTTTCTATGGAGAACTGCCCCACATTCAATTTAGAATGTGTGATAGATGATAAAAAATCTTGGTTATTTAGTGATGGGGAAGTAAGGGAAGTTATTGACGTAAAGGGTGTGTCAGAATGTAATTTACCTGAATTATTTGATAGTAGTAAAATAGTTGTTAAATATGATTCACCACAACAAAGACGTTGGTTGGATTTAGAATATAGGGAATCTGATTATATTGTTAATCACGATGATTTAGTGTTAAACTCTAAAGAAGCCTCATTTAGAATTGACGCAGCCAAAGCAATAGAATGTGGGGTTTATGGTTTTTGGCAAGATATTGATTGTACATCTTCTGCTTGTACAGCCACCACATCAGATTGCATTATTACTGGGTGTGCATATAGTTTATCGGCAACTACAATACCTGCTACACCATCATTTAGTGGGGTATGTATTCAAGAGGGGTTACCTGCGGATACCGATATTTATGTTTTTATTGATGCAACATCTGTTAGTTATGAAAACTTAAAAATATTAAATGCTCACATATATAAATGGTATCACCAAAGTGTGTTAAGTGGTGAATTATCTGATTTGGCAGAAGGTGAAGAATACACAGGAAAATTAAGACAATTTTTATGTCATGGTGGTGGTATAGGTGAAAGATGGTTAAGGTATAGTGAATTTCCTTGGGAAGGTGCTATTGTTAATGGTGGGTTTACTAACAATACATTTTTAGATGGGGCAACTTTTAATGGTGGAGGGCAGAGCACAGTCATTGTAAGAGATGACATCAATACCGGTAGTTATAACGTGATAACCAATTTAAAGAGACCATCTGAAAATCTTTTAGAAGAATATAGTTATGTTGCTACAAATACTGATGTTACTTTTAATACTTATGATGATGTAATAAGTGTGGCGGATTTACTATATACTAACTTAGGTAATGGTCAATGGGAAGATCCTGTAACTGGTAATATATTAAATGATAATGAAATAATTAAGACTATTCCGGGTATCGTAAGAATAGATGGGGTTAATGTAAATGGATTAGAATACCAAAACCAACCCGAAGATAGTGTATGGTTAAATAACATTAAACAAACTAATACTGGGTCATTTATTGGTTGGGTGATAGATAACGCAAACGCACAAGCCCCATCAGAATCTAATAGAGAAAATGTGATGATGGTTTCTATATTTGATGAGGCTAACCCGTATTATCATTCCGCAGGTTACCCCACTGGGGTTGTGGGTGATTTTGGGTCTGCACCTTTACCGACATATGAGACTGATTTTAATACATTTATAAGTGCATATAATAATTATAATTATTTTAGGGGGTATGCGTATTCTATTCCTGGGGGTAGAAAATTCATTAACCCACCAAACGGAACATCTATTGATAATGGAAGACAAATTTATGGGTTACACCAATATGCGGCTGTTGAAGGGGAGGGGGTACCATTAAATGATTTAGTAGAGCCTATTTTATGGGGTGATGGTGGTGTTTATAATGACGATACAACATTTAGTGCGATTACATTCACAAACCCTTATTCAGCATTAACAGCAACAACATTGGAGGGTGACAATAAGTCAGGTTTGAAAAATTTTGGTTGGGGAGAGAGACACGACATACCAACACCTTGGACAATCCAACCTGGACAAATACCTTTAGATATTAAAACATTGATTGATACAACACCAGTACCTGCAATATGTGTAACTGGTGGAACACCTGAATATGATACAGAAGTTTGTGTGTGTCAACCAATAACAATTAATCCATTAGATTTCTTAGACAAACATCCTTCAGAGGTTAATGTTAAGTCTGATATGGATAAGATGTTAATCGCCAATTTAATTGATGCTAAAAGTAGACAAGTAATAAGCGGTTATCCAATGTTATGGGCTTTTTATGAATTATATTTAAAAGCTTCTAATTGTGGTGCTGATTTAACAAGTAGATTAGATTATGATAGTTTATTTGAATTTACTGATTTAATTGGTGACTATTGGTTAGATTTGTTAGAGCAAGTCATACCAGCAACTACAATAATGGATGGGTGTCAAAATTCGGGTAAGGTTTATAGGAATAATATATTTGATCAACCTAAATTTAATTATAAAAGATACGCCCTTAATTATTATAATTCTAAAGGTAAAAATAGTCAAGACGAAATTTGTAAATTAACAGATGTAACTGACAATGGTATTGCTAATAAAGTGTTATCCATTAAATTAACAGAAACACCTTTGTCTGGTCCTCTATATGAATGTGAACAAGAGATAAGAGAATTAAACAAACAAATTGAGTTAGCAGAAACAAATATAAAAATATCGGAGTTAACAGAAGAATTAGTTGCAAAACAGAAAGATTCTATTAATTTAACTAGGTCAGAAAATGTAATTAATGGATTTAATCCAGATAGTGTGTTTGACACAATATTCATAACACAAATTTATGATACAAATGAATATGAAGGTGATATAAATGTTACTGGTGATGATGAATGGGTTAAGTGTGATGAATTAATTCATGATTGTGATGAGGGTTGTGATAATTGAGTAATAAAATATTTATAATAAAAAGATATGGCAAAAACAGGTAGGGGTTCAATTAAAGTATTAAAGGATACTATGAATATCATATTACCCTATAGCTCAGAAGCGGCTTTCGCACCAACTATCTATGCTCAATATTTTAGGGGAGAATTTATTCAAGTTTTTAATGGTACTTATTTTAAAACCGATTTATCAAAAACAAGTAGAATTATACAATTACCGCAACCTATATTTAATGGTTTGGTAATTTTTGACACTATTAAAAATGAACCTGAATTAACATATTATATGTCAGGACAAACGGGTCAAGTTGTTGGTGGTTATAAAGTTAAAGAAAATCATATTTTTAGGTATATTGATTGTGGGCAAGATTACTATGAGACAGGTGTAAGAAATGAAAGTGAAAATTATGGATGGCAACCTAGAAGTAATACTGAATTATTTACTACTGTTAGTAGGAGTGATGTTGATGCGTTTGATTACCCATATTTTAATGTAAGTGGTGCAAGAAAAATAATTTTAAGTGGGGAAACATTATGTGGTCCTAACTCAGATTCTTCAGATAGGAGTAATTATGTTTGGTATTTCGGTAGTAACGCTGGGTTAGACTTTAACCCAATAGAAAATGGTGACTCACCAACACCCATCTCAGGGTCTGTGGTATCATCAGAGGGTTCTTCTGTTATATCAGATAAGGAAGGTAAACTATTATTTTATACTGATGGTGAGACAGTTTATACTAGCGGTGATACTATTATGGTAAATGGTAGTGGGTTATATGGTAATACAGGGGCTACTCAATCATCTATTATCATACCGAAACCTAACTCTACAAAGTATTATATATTCAATACTAATTATGATGGTGCAACAAATGGATTTTTATATTCGGTTGTTGATATGTCACTACAAAGTGGTAATGGTCAAGTACAAAGTAAAAATATAAGTTTAATTAGTAAAAATGGAACTGAAAAAGTAACTGGTGCTAAGCATAGTAATGGTAGTGATTACTGGGCAATTACACACACAAGTGGTGATAGTAAATTCTATTCCTACAAAGTATCTTCTGATGGGTTATCAACCCCTGTCATTAGTGATATTGGTAGTGTTAATAACACTATTAGGGGTTATTTAAAAGTATCTCCGAATTCATCTAAAATTATCAATGCATTATATGATGAGGATATTATCGATATATTTGATTTCACATCATCTGCTGGGACACTTACAAATCTATTAACAATAACTGGATTTACATTTGATAACGGACCATATGGTGTAGAATTTTCATCCGACTCATCAAAGTTTTATATTTCAGATGGTGCAATGGGTAAAATTTATCAATTCGATTTATCGTATAGTAGTACTACTGATATGGTAGATAACTATATCACCGTCGCAAACATTAGTGGTAATACAATAGGTGCATTACAAATGGGTCCGGATGGTAAGATTTATATCGGGGATAAAGATAGTGATACTTTACATATAATACATTATCCTAATGGTTTAGGTGTAGAGTGTAATTTTGAAAAAGACTCTATTGAATTATTTAGTGGAACAACTTCAGAATGGGGGTTACCTAATATGATAAATGATAATATTTTATCTTGTGATAGGTACATTTATATACGTGAAAGTGAGTCAAGCAATTTCAACTTTGAATTTACGATAAATGATGTTACCGGTGTAGTACAGGATAAAGAATTAAATTTCTATAGTGAGGTTTATAAATATAATAATAGTTTAGGTGTATTTGATACGACACCACTATTAACAAGTTCAGCAATTACATTCAATCAATTTAGTGCATCTACGACAACTAATATACCATTAAATAATATAGGTGAAGGGGAATTCTTAATTAAGGGTTATTATGAACACCCAATACAGACATTAGTTGGTAAACAATTAGATTTTAGATATGATACAATTACTAATAATAAAGTAGGTAATGAATTTGGGATATATGATAAAAGATATGATTGGTATTTTTTAAATATGTATAAGGCGGATAAACCTACATTTATTAATAATAATTTATCGGCAGGTGTGGTTGCTGGACAATTAACGGTTAGTTCTTTTCTAACTACTTCAGGGATAACTGGTTATAGTTATAATGGTATAGGTGAACCAATAGTTAGTTATAATGGTTCAGTATTATCTAAACTTAATAATGATTATTTGTTTAATGGGGTTAGTATAGATTTTCTTTTTGAGGTTTTAGATAATCAAGTGGTTACTTACGCATATGGTAGTAATAGTGTCACTAGTAGTATTTATGTGGATTCACTAGTTGTTGGTTATATTAATACTGGACCGACAAATACGCAGACAGATAGTCATAAAATATTCCTTAATAATACGCAGAAGAAATATGAATATTATTTAGATAGTGAATCGAATGGTGGGGTAATAATTACTGTTAATGGTTCAACATTAACAAAAGGTGTAGAGTACTATGTGTCAGTAACAAACCCCAAAAGGGTTATTTTTGAAATTACAATAAATTCTGGAGATATAATACAAGCGTTTTACACACCAAAAACAGGATTTGTGGGTGAAATAAATACCAATACACTACAGATTGGGTGGATAATAAATAACCCACCTGTTGTGGGGCAAAAAGGTATATTTAATGTTAAAATGGAAGAGAACGACGGGCAGGGGGGGGGGACGGGGACGGGAGGGGGG
>JAAHTH010001036.1_pt2 | contig 16751 bp, 18 predicted proteins | sample 6116091 | NCBI WGS metagenome assembly JAAHTH01 (sample SAMN13939990, study PRJNA603662) | sponge metagenome | isolation source: marine sponge | host: Mycale hentscheli | place: New Zealand | collected 2006 | reverse complement strand
AGCTTCAAAAGCATGCCATGCCTTTTTGCCTGTTAAGCCCGCATTACGTTTTGAATTAATATGACGAACCCCTTGCTTTTTCAGTGATTTAACCAAGGCCAAAAAACTCGAATAATGCATCGTGAGTTTTTCCATATCAACCACTGGATCTAAAAAACGTTCAGCCAATAAAATATCACCTATATCATGCATATCCATAAATATATTCGCATGAGAAACAGCAGAGGCTTCCGGTCCTTTAAGCTCCAAAAAAGTATCGGGACCTAAGGTTGAAAACATTAAACAGCCATCGGTATGCATCACACGATTCAGTTCGCGCATGAGGGCAGATATATCATGTGACCAGTGCAGCACTTGGTTTGAAAAAATCAAATCAAATACATTATTGGTGAACGGTAAAGCATGCATGTCCGCACGAACACACTGCATTTTAGACTCATGCCAGCTTGATTTTTTCTGCGTTTCAAACAACATACCCTGTGCAAAATCAAGGCTTACAATCACAGCTTTAGGGTATTTTTTTTTCAGTTTCTTAGAAAAAAATCCCGTACCACAACCTAAATCTAATATATATTTAGGATTCATTTTAAGTAAATCTAAACGCTCAAATAATTGCTCGCCAATTTCATGTTGAACACGCGCTTCTGCTTCATACACCCCAGCTTGCTTATGAAAAGCATTGCAAACTTCTTCTGAAAAACGCATGATACCCATCAGGAAAAACACCTCTAGTCCACAAATGCACGCACAAATAAAAGCAGGCAGTATATCACATTCATGGCGTCTGAAAACGCCGTGCAGCTTATGTTCCCAGTACCATAAGGCAGAAGCGCCTGTGTGTAGCTATTGCGAAAGCCTGTTCATCCCACTTGGACCCGCCTGTCAACAATGTGCCACGCCTTTACCAGATGCACATATCAGATACTGTGGACATTGTATTCAAAAGCCCCCCCCACTGGATGCCGTTTTTACGCCCTATCAATTTGAAGGCGCACTGAGAACACTGGTACATGATTTTAAATATCGAGAAAAACTGCATTTAAGCCTTTTTTTTGCAAAACAGATGCTACACACGCCACCTGATTTTAACGCCACTAACACTTGTATCATGCCTATCCCATTACACAAAGCACGAATACAAACACGAGGCTTTAATCAAGCAGCTGTTTTAGCGATTAACCTGGCCCAACATCTTCACTTGCCTTGCTTCGTTAAACACATCAAAAAAATTAAAAATATGCCCCCACAAGCAGCACTCGAGGCAAAAAATCGTAAGCAAAATATTCGAAATACATTTCACATCAAGCCTATCACTTACGAACACGTGATTCTTATTGATGATTTAATTACCACTGGCAGCACAGCAAACGAACTGGCCCATCAACTCAAATTGCAAGGCACGCAAACTGTGAGTTTATGGTGCCTTGCAAAAACTTGCTTACATTAGAAACGATTGAACTACAGCGCTAAGCTGCTGCACACACCGACAGCTGCTCAATCTCATCCACTGCAGATTCAAACTGTTTTGTAACCCCTAACGTAATAAATTTATCTCGAATTTCAGCTTCATCCAACTGAGATAATTTAATTTTTCTATGTTTAGATAAAATTTTTGCAATTGGCAACGCAGTATTTGTTTTTTCTGATTGTACCGCTCGAATAAAAGCTTTCGCTGATTTGGTATAGCCATAAGAGGCTTGGAACAAACCACACCACGTGGTTCTATAGCTTAAAACCACACGCGATAAATCTAATAAATATTTTTCTAATACCTCTTCTGTCAGACGAGGCTCTTGAGCCAGCGATGCTTTTAAGTCTTGAAGTAAATGGCCTTTATGTCCCCACTGGCTCCAATAAGACATTGAGCTGTAACACACATCAATTAACTCATCCAACGCAAAAGTTTGTAGTTCTTCTAATCTTGATTTAGGGGTATTCGTTAGTGCTCGCTGAACATCATCACCTGTGAACAACGAGTACACTGGTGAATCATCAGGTACATCTGAAGCCGTTGCATCCGAAATACTCCCCGATTTAGGCAATGTTGTGGGTTGTAGGCAATGCTTACTCTTCGCAAACATACTTTCTCTTTGTTTTTTACTGAAAAATTGTGTTAATCCACTCGGCTCACCAAAAAGATGTTGATTTAAAGTATCAATATCTCTTACTTTTTTCTTAAATGACTCATCATCTCCTAAATCAAAATCAGTCTCCCGCATGCCATGCCTGAGTTTGACCACCGCTCCGTCAAATGCTTCTGAACAGGCCCGAAGTTTGCTAATAATCCCTGACGCATTCAAGACATGCTGTCGACCTTTCACTGCGCTCATAAACTTATCTTGCGCATCAATAATATTATTAATGCATTTTTTAAAATAATTGGTAACGTATGCTGTTTGCAATGTATTAGGATATTTTTGAATCAAACGCCCCACTTTATCTGTTAATGTCGAAATATTTGCCATGTTATTAACAGCTGACAACAACTGGCAACATTGTTGCCCATACACCTGACTCTCACTCAATAACAATAAAGACGACATATCCCAATAAAAATAAGGCTTATTAGCTGATTGACCATCATAGTCTTGATTTTTAAGGTTCATTAAATCAACTTGCTCTTTCCCCGTGTGTTGTACCCCGGTTGTACGCTCTTTTTCAGCCGCCTGTATGCTATCCGGGGTATCCATTTTTATTTGATTTACATCAATAAAACACACCAATCAACCTATAAAATAACGCCCAATGGCATTCGCACGGTTTTTTCTGCCTGAGTCTCCCCCTTGCTTTTCTCTCGGCTCCTCTTTTAATACCCTATCTAGTGGTTGAATATAAGCCTCATCAAAATGTTCTAACGCATCTAAAAACACAGCCTTATTTCCATGAGGATTTCTCAATTGCTGTTTCAGCTGTTCTCGTAATAATTTTCTTTTAGCTGGTGTTAAATGACAATAAATAATTAAAGCATCCAATAACGTTTTTATCTCACGATTTAAAACTTGATGTAATTCTACATGGTCACCTAAATATGAAACATAATTAGAAAACGGTATTAAAATGCTAGGTTCTTCTGTTAATGTTCGATTCATTTTATTTAATAATTCAATCAATCGATCTGATGATTTACGACCCGTTTTTTTTTCTTTGAATAAACGCGCGCGATGTTTATACAGCAATTCAAAGATAGGATCGATTGATATCTTTGCAATCCCTCGCGCATGCTCCGACACCCCTTCAAGTGATAAATTTTTTGATTGCTCATTGTCATAAGCGAGTCTCAATGCTTTAACCAATGCTTTTGTTTGTTGCACCAAAAAAACACTCGGTTGCATTTTACCCTGCTTCCCGAGCGCTGCATGGCTACCCGTGGATGAAAGCAGCTCAAGTACCTTATTTAAAAAGTCTTCTAAGGCTTCACAAAGCTTAATACATCCATCTGAATCTAAATCCCTACGCTCTTCTAAATCAGTTGGATGCTGAAGTCGCCATAATATAATTAAATTCATCATACACAGCATGCGACGCAAATTAAGGTGCTTTAAATAATTCGTGCCTTGATAAAAAGAAACAAGCGCGTGCGTCACCTCATACCCGCTTTCAAACTCTTTGGTTAAAGCATCAAGTAATCTGGGTACTTCTACTTTTGCAAACGAATGCATACTTTGTCTAACAGTATCCAGGGATTTTACCTGAAAAAGCTCGATTTTTTCACTCGCACCCGCTTTATAATAAGGCAACATATGATAAAGTGTTGGATCGCCTAAACTTTCAGGTGAAACGGTTTCAATCCCTAAAAAAGATTTAAAATCAGGAATAGCTGAATCAGTTTGATCAATTAACCCCATCAAATCTTTCACAAAATTTGACTCATTAGATAATCCGCCTTTTCCTGGAACAGAAAAAGAAACAAACCGATTATCAATTTGATATTCTAGAACACTCCGCTTCAAATCTGCTTTTTCAGCGCTTTGCTCAACAAAATCATAAAAGCCAACAAACCCCTGAATTGCAACACTGAATGCAGCAACCAGCGTTGTTTTATCACTCAAAGAATCCACAAGACCTGTGACTTGACCGAGCTCCTCTTTAGCAAGATCCTCAAGCGCTTGCCCATCGGCTATTTTTTTTCTTAACGATCCCATAGAAACAGTACGAATAGCTTTCTCTATAGCTATCTTATCTTCAGATGATAAATTTTTTGCCTTAAGTTTTTTAAAATCCATTCATTCGTCCTTGAATGAAATTAATTGATTAAATATAAAACTATTTTTTTTGCGTATTGTCAACGACTAATTTTAAACCTGAATGCTTGATGCCATTTGAAACCGCATAAGCATCTTGATTTTGGTACACTTCAAGCACACGATAAGGCTGATTGGTTTGGCTATCAATCAGCTCAACATCTTCGCCTTTTGCATCAACCAAGGTCACTGATAAATGCATTTCTCGAAATACACCGATATGATATCTTTCTTTGAGTAAGCTGATAATATTTGCTAAATTTTCTGTTGCTGCTTCACCGTCATGTTGACCATCAAAAATAATTTCCATACATCCCCCTCGGAGCCCAAAGGGGCCCGCCGCATTATGATTAAATAGCGGCAGACTTTCCAAATGCTTTAAATTAAAAATTTTTGATCGCGTATTAGCTACTATAATACATTTCAAACTCAGCAGGATGTACCATGCTTTTCAAACGCGTAATATCGGCTTCACATAAATCAATATATGAATCAATAAAATCTTTGGTGAAAACATTCCCTTGTAATAAAAACTCATAATCAGTTTTTAAATGCGACACTGCGTCTTCCAGCGAATCGGCAACACGAGGAATTGCGTCTAGCTCTTGTTCTGGTAAATCATACAAATTTTTATCCATCGCAGTGCCTGGATCTAATTTACGTTGAATGCCATCCAATCCTGCCATTAACATGGCAGAAAACGCAATATAAGGATTCGCAGCAGAATCAGGAAAACGTACTTCAATCCGACGTGCTTGCTCAGAAAAAACCAAGGGAATACGAATAGACGCTGAACGATTCCGCTCAGAATAAGCCAATAATATTGGTGCTTCATACCCAGGTAATAAACGCTTATAGCTATTCACTGTTGGATTTGTAATCGCATTTAAAGCGCGCGCATGATGCACAATACCACCAATATAATGCAATGCGAGCTCCGAGAGTCCCCCATAACCATCACCGGCAAATAAATTCACACCATCTTTTGCAAGAGACTGATGACAATGCATGCCACTGCCGTTATCACCCACCAATGGTTTAGGCATAAACGTCGCTGTTTTTCCATATTGATGGGCAACATTATGGACAACGTATTTAAGCACTTGCATATCATCTGCTTTCTCTAAAAGCTTCTTATAACGGGTGGCCACTTCACATTGATTCGCTGTGGCCACTTCATGGTGATGCGCCTCAACAACCATACCTAATGATTGCAAGACATTTGAAATCGTCGAGCGAATATCTTGTGATGAGTCAACCGGAGGGACAGGAAAATAGCCACCCTTTACACGTGGGCGATGCCCTGTGTTTCCCCCATCAACAACCCTGCCTGAATTCCACTGCGCTTCTTCTGAATTAATACGATAAAACGAATTACCCATGCTGGTTTCCCAGCAAATATCATCAAATAAAAAAAACTCGGGCTCTGGACCAAAAAATGCTTCGTCTGCAATGCCTGTTGAACGTAAATAACTCTCTGCACGGGTCGCAATAGACCGTGGATCGCGAGAATAACCTTCTTTGGTTTTAGGATTGACGATATTACAACGAATAAATATTGTTTTTTCTTGATAAAACGGATCAAGCATGATGTTTGATGTATCAGGAATAAGCATTAAATCTGATTGATGTATTTTTTGCCATCCTTCAAAAGAAGAGCCATCTATCGCTTTTCCATGCTCAATGACTGCGTCATCAAGGCCTTCAATCGGAATGGTAATATGCTGCTCTTTACCGCGCATATTCGTAAAACGTAAATCAACAAATTTTGCTTTATGATGCTCAATTGCATCACGAACCGCGGTACACGCCATGACCTTTCTCCCTAAAATTGGCTGTAAAATTTAAGACAACCTTAAGGTTCTTCAGTCTACCCTAATGACACAAGAAACCCAATAGTTTAAACTGCTTTCACATAAAATAAACCCAATATCTTTATGAGCGCCTATCAATATCACGCACTGAAACACTCAGGCAACCCATCAAAAGGTGTGATTGAAGCTGACTCTGCGCGCCATGCACGACAATTACTACGCGAACAAGGCCTCATGCCAACGGCAGTGACCCTTGTCAAAAAAAAACAATCCTCTAGCAAGCGCCAATTTAAAGCGCAAGACCTAGCCCTCTTTACCCGCCAATTAGCAACACTCCTAGGCGCTGCTATTCCACTCGATGAAGCATTACAAGGCGTTGCCGAGCAATCTCAAAAATCCTCGACCCGCGAACTTATAATTGGCATCCGCTCCAAAGTACTCGAAGGTTACGGACTGGCAGATGCACTCTCAGATTACCCAGCACATTTTCCTGAACTCTACCGCAGTACGGTCTCAGCCGGTGAACAAACAGGACGTCTAGACAACGTACTCGAAAAACTAGCCGATTACACCGAGCACCAACAAGCCATTCGTCAAAAAATACAACAAGCCATGATTTATCCCTGCTTGATGCTCTGTATATCAGTCACTATTATTGGCTTTCTATTAGCCTTTGTAGTCCCTAAAATTGTTGGCGTGTTTGCTGACAGCGGCCAAACTTTACCTGCTGCCACACAAATACTCATTTTATTAAGCCAGGGCATTAAACACTTTGGATTGTATCTTGCTTTATTCATCGCATTGCTCATCATTGCCTTTAAAAAAGCATTAAACAACCTCGATTTCAAAACGCGAATTCATCAAATATTACTCCACATACCTGGCATAAAACATATTGTGGTCACAACCAACGTTGCCCGCTATAGCCATACTTTTGCTATTTTATTCTCAGCAGGCGTCAGCGTACTCGATACCATGCGCGTATCCTCAAGTCTTATCAATCATGTTATGATGCAGAAAAAATTTGAACAGGCGACCCTTCGCGTTAAAGAAGGCATGCCCATTAGCCAAGCTTTGGCTGAAACCACTTTTTTTACACCGATGGCAACGCACTTAATTGCCAGTGGCGAAAAAAGCGGGCAAATCGCACCATTAATGGAACGTGCAGCAACGTATCTCGATAATGACATTCGTCGCCTCATCGACACGGGCTTAACCTTACTTGAGCCTTTGGTGATTTTATTGATGGGTGGCGTGATTTTATTTATTGTCCTTGCGACCTTGCTGCCCATTTTTTCAATGGAACAATTGGTTAATTAATTAAAATTTAATTAAATTATTAGGAGACATCATACATGCAAAAACAACAGCGCGGCTTCTCACTGATTGAAATCATGGTCGTCGTGATTATTCTAGGTATTTTAGCCTCTTTGGTCGTCCCTAAAATCATGAGTCGTCCTGATGATGCCCGGGCAGTTAAAGCCAAGCACGATATTCTCGGCGTGCAAAATGCACTTGAACTGTATCGTCTAGATAACGGCTTTTATCCCACAACAGATCAAGGACTTTTAGCGCTCGTACAAAAACCTAATACCAGACCAACACCACCGCACTGGAAAGCTTATTTAAAAAACTTACCTAAAGACCCTTGGGGCCGAGATTATCTGTATTTAAACCCAGGTCAACATGGTGAAATTGACATCTTTACGTTCGGCGCAAACGGACAAGCCGGTGGTGATGGCATTAATGCCGACATTGGAAACTGGAATGCGGACCAGTAAATCTCATTTGACTTCAGGCTTTACTTTAATTGAAATCCTTGTGGTGGTCGTCATTCTTGGTATCACCGCAAGTGTTGCCATCATGGCCTTTGGCGATTTTGGTAAAAGCCGCAGCATTGAAGCAGAGGCCGAGCGGTTTGCGTCTAAACTACGCCTTGTTCGCTACCATGCAATTTTAGAAGCCCTGCCTTATAAAATTCAAATCACACCAAACGGGTATGAAATTCTTCGCTTTATTCCACCCAATCAATGGGAAAAATCCCATATAAAAACCACCCGCATTCATCTTGTCTCTCAAAAAAATCAAGAAATTTTGATACAAGCCTCTGGCGAAGTAACCCCATTTAATTTAATTTTCGGAGTATCTAAAAAACATCCTATTTCTCAGGTGTATACTAATTCAGATAATATCATTGCATTAAAAAAAGTAACCGCCCCTTCTTAGACTGTAATAAGCCTTATCATTTCAGGTTTAAATAATAATTTGCTATGATGGCATCATGATATCTTCATCGATTCAACATAAAAAAATTATATTTCAACACCATGGCTTTACACTTATTGAAGTCTTGATTGCGCTCGCAATTATTAGCATTGCACTCACAGCACTGTTACTCACAACAGCTGAAACAGTACGTGGTACACAACGCTTACATGACAAAACAATCGCGCATTTGGTCACCACGCAAGGACTCACACAAGTACAACTTGATTTAATCCCGCTTGGAAAAAATCAAAGCATCACACAATCTTTTATTTTATTTGATCAAGAATGGTTTTGGCATGCTGAATCAACGCCTACCCCCTTAAGCAGCGTAGAATGCATTAAGGTCACAGCAAGCCCCAAAAAAAATGGGCCATTTACTGAGCCATTGGTTGGTTTTCGGAGGCTCCCATAAAATATCAGGCTCATCATCATGGATATACCCTCGTTGAAGTGATTATCGCACTCGCTATATTCGCTATTTTAGGCACTTTAAGTGTCGGTGTGTTAAGTCGCGCGTTTGATACCAAGGCGCGGCTTGCCTCAAAAATAGAACCACTCACCGAATTACAACTTGCCGAAACACGAATCAATCAAGATGTGTCTCAAATCGTTGCAAGCGCTATTCGCTCAGAAGACATGAACCGCATTCCAGCCTTTCTCGCCAGTGCCAATAGCATAGAATTTACACGCGGTGGGTTTGTTCGCTTAAGTCATAACGATACGAGCAAAACACCACAAAGTACATTAAGGCGTGTGGCTTTACGTTGTGAAAACTCGAAACTCGTACGAGACACTTGGAAAACACTGGATGCATTTCATCAAGATGCCCCGCAAAAACAAATATTACTTAGTCAACTCAATACTTGCAGCTTTTCGTTTATTTCATCCAATAAAACCTGGTCTAGTGCATGGCATGCAGATGAATCTGTTTTTCCCACTGCATTTAAACTGCACGTAGATATTAAAAAGTTAGGCAAAATCACACTTATTTTTATGATTCCAGGGGGCTCACATATTGATTAACAGCCGCTTATATAATCAAGGCAGTGCCATACTCTCAGCCCTTTTTATTATGATTCTTGTCGCAATTGCAACCACAACGATGACTTTACAATTAAAAAATAGCCTAGATGCCACACGGCTTTTATTCCAAACGCATCAACTGCAGTTAGATAGTACTATCACTCGCTTTTGGGCCATGGATTTTTTAAGTCATCCCAAAAAGAATACATTTGGGCATACGCCAGGTCAAAATATTTATACCCAGAAAAAAATTGATTTTCCGATGCTACCAGATATACATTTTTCAGCTGAGCTCATCGATTTAAACGCACGCTTTAATCTTAATAATTTGACAAGTACCACAGGCAAGACTGCTTTTTATCGCTTAACAAAACATCTACTCGAAGATGAAGATAATAAAAAAAGTTATCCTATTACACATGCATTAACCAACTGGGTTAGCCATTATGAACCCGGTCATGAAAAAAACAATACGGTCTTTTTGGCACATCTGCCTATTGTTAGCCTCTCAGAGCTTCTCTTGATTCCTGATATTAATCCAGAAGATTTAGAACCACTCATGCCTTATCTCACGGCATTGCCCGTGCAAACACGCGTCAATATTAATACTGCTTCTGAAGAGCTCCTCATGGCCATGGCACGCGGAAATAATGCTGTCCAATATATGGAAGAACTCATCGAGGCTCGCGGCAAGAAGGGCATCAAATCGCTAGCCGATATTAAACCCATTTTAAAAAAATTATTGATTAAAGAAGATGACGTCTCGACTGAAAGCGAGTATTTTCTAAGTATTGGGCATATTACAAAAAACAAAATAACACGTGTGCTTTATAGCTTATTACAACGGGTTAAAAATAAAGATAATACCTATACAGTTTATTTGATTCATGAGACCTGGAACACAGACTAGGAGTCTTGTTATGGCAACAATGCATCAACCGACCGGAAAACATTATATCGATGGACACTGGGTAGAAGGCTCAGGTGCCGCGTTTAGTTCAATCAATCCCTGTAACAATCAAACCATTTGGCATGGACACCATGCAACACAAGCCGAAGTGGCTGCCGCATTTGAAGCCGCGCGTCACAAGACCCATACATGGGGCAGCTTAAGCCTTGATAAACGCATCGATTATTTAGAAAAGTTTGCAGCCTGTGTTCAAACACAATCAGAGCAATTAACCACACTGATTTCACTTGAAACCGGCAAGCCCTATTGGGAAGCAGCCACTGAAACAACAGCTGTCATTCAAAAAGTAAAACTTAGCATTCAAGCCTATCATGAGCATACCACAGCCCATACCACTGCAATATCAAGCGATAAATCCACACAGTAGCTGCGTTATAAGCCACATGGCGTGGTTGCGGTACTCGGCGCTTTTAATTTTCCAGCCCATTTAAGCAACGGCCATATTGTACCCGCTTTGCTTGCAGGTAACACAGTGGTGTATAAACCCAGTGAATATACGCCTTATGTCGCTGAATGTGTCATGCAATGCTGGCATGACAGCGGCCTGCCAGAAGGCGTACTTAATTTAGTACAAGGCCATGCAGAAACTGCACATGCATTAATAGATACGCCGATACATGCTGTTTGTTTTACTGGAAGCTATCAAACCGGCGTACAAATTCATCAACAGCTTAACTCGCGACCTGATGTGCTCTTAGCACTTGAAATGGGTGGTAATAATCCGCTGATTATCGATGATAAAATTAATAATATTCCTGCTGCTGTTTACAATACCTTGCTATCGGCTTATTTAACCACGGGCCAACGATGCACTGCCGCAAGACGCTTGATGATTCCAAATACCGCAACCGGCGAGCAATTTCTTGAAGCATTATTTATCGCCACAAAAAAATTAGTTATCGCAGGTCCTGATCATGAAAAAACACCTTTTATGGGGCCTTTAATTCATCCAAACCAAGCATTAAAACAAATCAATGCAGCAAAAAACTTAATCACATTAGGCGCAACCCCTTTACTCGAAATGGACGCCATAGAAACCAACTCAGCCTTTTTAAGCCCCGGCATTTTAGACATGACAGCCGTGCATCATCCTCCTGATGAAGAAATTTTTGGGCCACTGATTCAGCTTTATACCTATCAAGATTTTTCAGAAGCATTGCAGCTTGCGAATAATACAAAATATGGCTTATCAGCCGGTTTATTCAGTAATAACCAAGCACATTATGAATTATTTTATCAAACCATTCGCGCAGGGTTAATCAACTGGAATCGTCCAACCACGGGTGCTTCTAGCAGCTTACCTTTTGGTGGTATTGGACAGAGTGGCAACCATCGTCCTAGCGCTTATTTTGCAGCAGATTACGCGGCCTACCCGATTGCAAGTATTGAAGCGAAAACACTTGATTTACCTGATACCTTGCTGCCAGGTATTGAGTTGGAGGGGGCTTCATGACAGCTGTTTATGAGCTGAATCTAGATGGCCTTGTTGGGCCAACGCATCACTATGCAGGCCTTGCTTATGGCAATATCGCTTCTATGGCGCACGCCAATACCCTATCAAATCCTCTTGAGGCGGCTTTGCAGGGCCTTCAAAAAATGCGCTTCTTGCACGAGCTCGGTGTAAAACAAGCGGTTCTTCCACCCCAACTACGCCCGAATCTTAAGCTGTTACATCAATTAGGCTTTACAGGCACGATTACCAATCAACTCAATCAAGCAAAAAAATATAACCCGCGTGCCTTAAGTGCCGCCTTTTCAGCCTCTAGCATGTGGGCTGCTAACTCAGCCACTGTCACGCCAAGCATCGATGCCCTAGATAATCGAGTGCATTTTACTGCTGCAAATTTAGTGCAGCATCTGCATCGCCATCAAGAAGCCGATGCCTCAACTGCTTTATTAAAAAAAATCTTCTCGAATCAAACCTATTTCATGCATCATGACAGCCTCCCTAAAACACCTGATTATAACGATGAGGGCGCCGCAAACCACAACCGCTTAGCAAATACACATGGCAGCAAAGGCTTACATATATTTGTGTATGGACAAAAAACACTGGACACAACTCGCACACACTTTCCAGCAAGGCAAACAGAAGCTGCATCCCGTGCCATTGCAAGGCAACATGCGCTCAACGCTGAACAAGCTTTTTTTGTGGCCCAAAATCCCATCGCTATCGATGCCGGTGTGTTTCATAATGATGTGATATCACTGGCCAATGCCTCTGTTTTTTTGGTCCATCAAGATGCATTTGTAGATCAAAAAAACTTTTTAAAACAGCTCAAGCAACAAGCCGATTTTGATTTAAATATCATCGAAATTAATCGCAACATGCTTTCACTTGAAGAAGCTGTTCAAAGCTATTTATTTAATTCCCAACTGGTTACTTTACCGAATACATCCACATCAAACATGGCTTTGATTGCACCCCAAGAATGCCAAGAATCATCACGTATAAATCAGCTGATTGATGATTTAATTTCAGATGCCAGCAATCCAATTAGCGCCGTACATTATGTTGCACTCAAACAAAGCATGCAAAATGGTGGTGGGCCTGCTTGTCTGCGACTGCGTGCCCCCCTCACTAAGCTTGAGTTAAGCAACATGCATCAAGCTGTTTTAATGACCGATGATTTATTCAATACGCTTGAAGCTTTAATCATGAAGCATTATCGCACTGAATTAACCCCGCATGATTTAGCTGATCCAATACTCGTTGATGAAGCATTTGCAGCATATGATGCAATCATTGGGGCACTTCATTTATAATAGACAGTCACTGCCTATAGTCTTTTTTAGCAAAATGGCATCGTAACTGATGCTGAAATGGTCGATTATGACTGAGAAGAAAAGACAATCATTATTTCCTACGCATAACCTCATGCCTACCTCGTGTGAGTCAAAACAACCGATGCATAACAATGCATATTAGTGAGTGCGAGCCGTTGCACGCGGCAACATCACCCAATATTGACCCTTGTTTTTCATGCGCCCTGCGATTTCACCTGCGGCTTCACCGTTACCCCAAAACACATCACCACGAACAGGACCCTTAATTGCGCCACCTGTGTCTTGCGCAATAAACAAACGCTCTAACGGGACTTGTTTATCCGTCTCATATCGGGTTGTATTCAACCAAACTGGCGCACCGAGTGGTACATAGGCTCTGTCTACTGCAAGCGAATAACCCGGCGTTAAAAATACCCCTTGTGCGCCACGTGCCTCGGCCTTCTGTTGTTTTTCAAAAAATATAAATGACTTGTTTTGGTTAACTACATCTAATATTTCATCAGGATGCGCTTTGAAATGTGCTCTGATATTTTTCATGGAGGCTGTATCGGTGCTCAAGACGCCTTGCTGAATTAAAACATTTGCAATCGAGGTATATGCTGCACCATTTTGACCCGCATAACCAATAAAAATTTTAGAGCCGTCGGTTAGTTGGATAATACCTGAGCCTTGAATTTCTAAATATAAACGGTCTATTTGATCTTCTAGCCACACAAGAACAGGCGCAAAATTTTCAATCGCACCTCGATTAATTTCTTCACGTGTATGAAATGGATACACTTGATGGCCTTCAACACGTCCAACCACTTTTCTATCCGGTGCATCATTATCAAATGTACTTAATCTAAAAGTAACCCAATTACGCGGTAAACCATAAATAGGCACGGTATATAAATCTGTTTTTTTCAAACTACCGGTCACAACAGGAACATAATAGCCCGTAAATAAGCCTTCAATTGGATCTTTTTTATAAAATTCACCGGGGTTAAACCATGCTTCAAAAAAAGCTTTTATATCTGTATTTGAGGGGTTAGCAAGTTTCTTTGCTGCACGACACGCAGGGTACCAGTCTTTTGCTTTGAGCGAAAAAAATTCGCTACCTACTTTTTTATCTTCAGGTTGCCTTAAAAAAACATCGCAAGACACTTTAAATGTGTCAAGCGATGTTTTTAAATCCGCTTTATCCCAACCCGGTAAAGCACTAAAAGACTCTGATTGTTTCCAGGTTATTCTAGGTTCTTTTTTTTTTGCTCTTCTGATGGCTCTATCGGCGTCTCAACAGAGGGTTCAGTTAATTTCTTTGCTGCTACTTCAACTGCAGGCTCTGAAGGCGCCGGTCTATCTTGAAATTTTAAAACCCAAATAGAGGCAAACACAATCATTAAAATGACAAATAATAAACGCATGATATGTACTTTTTTCATTGTTTCATCCCAGTAAAGTCATCATTTTGGCAGTAAATGATGGTCTTAAATAAAAGCCCCGAGGCAACGTCAACACTTTTTTCCCTGCTTCATCAAAACCGTAACATAATGAGCGCGCATTTGCAGCCTTTGGTCGCACTTGTAAATAAGTGCCTATACGCGCATCAACATCAGCGAGTTTACCACGCCCCAACATAAAGCTTAAATCAGACCAGTCTTTTTCAAGTATTTTTTTATCAATTAGATCAGCAGACCATAAAATCCCTTGCCCAATACGCCGATGAGGAAAATCAATGTGCTTATCTCCTTCAACAGGTAACCAAAGCACACGCTTTAATTTTGAGTAGCATTGCGACGTCTCCCATACTTCGTTATGAATATTTAACAAATCAATACTCGTCACAAAAGTCGATTCCAATGGTTTGCCTTGTGCACCAATAGGCAAAGTCTTTAACTCTATTCCCAAATGATGAAAATCAGGTTTTGCTGCATTCCCTGCTGTTGTACCCAGTGCGCGCTCAATCAGCCCACCTACCCATCCTTTTCGTTTGAGTGGTTCTGTCGGCACTGCCATTAAAAATTGTTTTGCAAGCGCTGCAAAACTTAAGCCTTCGATGTCACGACAACGAGCTAACAGTTCAGCCTCACTTGTCGGAGGAGGTTTTAAAATCATCTTCATCTTTTAATTCATCTTTTTTATCTGTATCTTTTTCTACTTCAATGCGAAAAGGTGGAATAGGTGCCTGAATGCCTGCCGCTTTAAACTGCGCCATGATTGCCAGTAAAACATCAGAACGTACGGCAATACGTGGATTAAATTGAATATTAATAAAATAACGTACTTCAAACTCAATCAGTGCATCATCTATATGTTTTAAAAATACCTGACAAGGTGGTTCTTTTAAAACTTCCGGAATAATATCCAGTACGTCAAAAATCAACTGACGAATTAAAGCCGGATCATCCGAGCGATTCACTTTAATCGGCACAACCGTTCGAACCACACCATCTTGATGCGTCCAATTCGTTACAGGTTTGTTAAATGTTTCTGCGTTAGGTATTAACACATCCATATGATCCCACGATGAAACACGCATCGAGCGAATACCTATATGCGCAACACGCCCCTCATACTCACCTAATGTAATTAAGTCACCTTCTCTCACTGGGCGCTCGATTAATAGCATTAAGCCACCCACAATATTGCTCGCAAAGTCTCGTAAACCAAACCCCATACCGACAGCAAGTCCACCGAGAACGATACCCATACCACTTAAATCAACACCGAGCACACGTAAAAAACAAAAAGCCCCTAATAAAATAATGGAATACTGTGTAAAAACAGATACGCTGTTTCGAATAGCAGCATCAACGACTCTACGATACAGCCAGCGATAACAAAATTCTCGTGTCCACTTCGACAACCAAATCAAAACCAACAACAACACTATCGCTTCAATCATACTGAATAAGGTAATATGTACATCAGAGCCACTAAAAATATGATGGTTGCCTATCACATAAATACGTGTCAATACTGAAGATTCTAAATTATCTTTGAACCCACTCAAAACAACCAAAACCCCTAAAAGTAACAGGCCAAAATGAAGCCATTTTTCAAGTGGCTTCAGAATAGCCTCAACCCATAACCAACCATTATGAAGTTTAGAAACCATTCGTTCTGAGAGTAAATCTAGAAAATCTGTCAGTAACTCACGTAATAAAACATAAGCCGTTAAAACCAGTAAAAAATAAGCCTGATAACGCGCTAAGATCCAAGCAAAATGAATATAACCCAATAAGCCAATCACGGCGGTTGTTAACAAAATAATAGGAATCAAAAAACTTAAAAATGTGAGCAAGTGCCTAAATGGGCGTTTATTTGAGCGCAACCATAAACGAAACAGTGCAGTAAAAGTATCCCGACTTTTCCAAAGCACCCATGCAATCGCCAAAATAAAGAGCATGAACAAACGATTAAAAACATCCTGTAACACAAAAGAAAGCGGCAGTTCTTGCCCTAAAATCATCAGTGCTGTTACCCAGCCACCCATTAAAAACAGCCACTTAAATCGATAATATAAAGTCATTTCATGTTGAGGTACATCACTCACACGTTCTAATAATGCGAGCTGTGCAATGCCTTTTAACTGTCGATAGACAAGCCAAATCAATAACAAATGAAATAATAATTGAAATTGAACAAACATCACTTGGTTTAACA
>JAAHTH010001943.1_pt1 | contig 16754 bp, 25 predicted proteins | sample 6116091 | NCBI WGS metagenome assembly JAAHTH01 (sample SAMN13939990, study PRJNA603662) | sponge metagenome | isolation source: marine sponge | host: Mycale hentscheli | place: New Zealand | collected 2006 | reverse complement strand
GACTGGACGATGTTGGCTCCGTCAAATGCAACTCGAGCCTCGCCTGGTCGCGACAAAGCTGTGCCGTTTGCGGCAGGTGCAACGGGATCGGCGCCGATGTCGAGCGTTTGCTGCGTTATTTTAACAGTCACTAGCCCACCCTATAGATTGTTATCAGCGCATCTTCGATACCGGCTGTATTTCCGCCAAGCGCTCGCCATTGTATTTCAAACGTGACACTTGACGCTGCTAGTGAGAATCCGCCTTGACCACCCGTAAAAATTCGCTCAATTGTGTTTGTCGGCTGAACGAGCTGCCATTGCCCTTGCGAGAACCCTGCATCCACGTTCCACAGTCGTATTTCTATCTGTGACGTTGTTGAGGACTGGTCGACCAGCGCTTGCCAGAAATAGTAGTAGTCACCGGTTAAAACCGGCGTTGTCAGCGCTACTTTTGTTTGAAACGTAGTAGACGTCGTTGTCGTTCTGACGCGCTCGCTTGCGCCTTGAAAATCTTGCCCGAAAACTGGCGCTGCTGTCGTAACAGGAGCATACGCTGCGCCGTTTACCGACTGGACGATGTTGGCTCCGTCAAATGCAACTCGAGCCTCGCCTGGTCGCGACAAAGCTGTGCCGTTGGCTGCAGGTGCAACGGGGTCGGCGCCGATGTCGAGCGTTTGCTGCGTTATTTTAACAGTCACTAGTTTTGATACCCCGTTGCGTTAATAAGCATCGTCGCGCCTGCGCTGAGTCCCGATAGCGTCACCGACCATTGGCCGCTTGCATTTCCAGCTAGGGGATAGACGTACGTAGCTTTGACTGGCGATGCTGCACTGACAAACCAGCTCGCTCGCAATATCGGCACGCCTGCTACGGTCTCGAATAGCTCGAGAAGCTGCGGCGTTGCATCGTCCGTTGTGACTTCGATTCGCGTGATATTTGTTCGACCTAGATCCGCCGGTGGAGCAAATAAAATCGTGTCGCCGACAAGCAGTGATCCGGTAAAATTGACCTGCTGATGAACGTGAGCAAACGAGTCCGCGAGACCAGCTCCGCTGCGGTCTCCTACAACCCCCTCGCAATGGGGCCACAAACGCATATAAAATGTCGCGGGCTGCACTGCTCCGTCGAGATTGTATCCAATGACCTCAAATGCGGCAGGGCGGCCGTAGCTGCTGAACAGACTCACGTTCCGAGTCCCACCGCCGCTGAAAATAACGCCCGTTGCGTCGCGAACCACTTTTCTGTCAAGAGTAGCTCGAGAAGGACCCTGGACGCCCACAAGCTCCAAAGTGCACGGATTCCAGTCGTCTGTCAAAACCGCCCAGACTTCGCATCCCGACCACCATCCACCGACAGAAGCTATTAGTCCCTGTCGCTGAGCTGTCGGCGAACCGGGGGGCTGGATTGCTCCAGCTCCCCCGGACATTCCGGAAACCTTGCGCTGAACAATTGGTTCTGTTGGTGGTCGCCAGATTTCCATTTACGTTCCGGGGTATCGGTCCCGCCAGAATGCGAAGGTGACTCGCGGCGTCAAATTGATTCCAGATGCAGCCGGATTGAAGTTTCTAAAACGTGCGATCATCACGTCTTTCACGTCAACTCGTCGCAAAATTGGTGACCAATGCACTGCATCCGCAAACAACGTCGAAAATGACGCGAAATCAGCTGCTACTCCGTTTGTGATTAGGTTTTCGCCGTCGTTAAGCGTCAAGCGCATGCCAAGCTGCGCCTGCTCAAATTGACCAGCGTTTCCCGGTGGACCTTCGTCAACTGAAATTCCCCTCATCCCAATAAGCCAGCCGCCTCCAGCCGAAAATTCCAAACGAATTCCAGCACTTTCCGTACCTGCTGGTACGATTGGGGCCTCGGGCAGCACCAGCCATCTCGAAGGCGCCATCATGCTTTGAACAGCACTAACGTCGGAGGGAGGGTGGATTTGGTCAGCTTGAATAGGGGAATACGGCGGGGCGCTAGGCTGCGGCGTCGCATTTAGCTGGTCCAGCAACCGGCGTGCAGAAGCCTTTTGCTGCTGCACGCTGGAGCCAGCTCGAGTTGCCAGAAATCTTGCGATTTCGGATTCGTCCCGATAGTTCATTCAGTTTATACAGCGCGGGAGCGCGGCCCCTTAACTTTTCCGAGTAGGTGAACAAGTAGTTCGACGCCGATTTCGCTGGGGTACGCGTTTGCGTTCTGCCCCGTTGCGACGTTTGCGGGGGCATTATCTGCGGCGGCATCAAGACCTCCGCCAATTGCCTGCGCCTCGGCGCTTCCGCCGCTGAAGATCGTAATTGCTCGCTCAACACGAAATCGAACATCCAAGTTCGCGTCAGAATTGCCCTGCTGCCGCCAAACGAGACCTTCTGGCACTCGAAACCAGTTGCCACGATTTGGCTGTCCGTTGTTTGCAAATGCGAGGTTTTTGTCTTCGCCAGCAAGACCAGCGTTGCCAGAAACATCTACGCTTCCGCCGCATAGACCACCGGCACCGGGGATTTGACCTAGGCTGCCGAGTCGAAAGCCGTTTTCTCCGCCGTTAAGTTTCAGATTGACTGAAACGGCTTCAAACAACGCAGAAAGCAAAGACGCGTCCACTTTCCGCACGTTTGGCGGGATACCGGCTGCTGCTCCGGTTGGCACATGCAAAAACGATGGCAAAGGCTGGATTCCGATTCCGTGGATCAACACGCTCTGCCCGCCAGTTGTCTGGCGTCGGTTTGTCAAGTTGGTATCAGCGCTGGTGGCGTTGCCGTCATTTTGGGTGTAGCCGGCGGGAACCATTGGGTCATCAACAGCATAGCTAAATGCAGTGATTTCGGTGCCACGTGGAATAACGTAGCTGTAGGGTCCAGGTGCGGCCCCGACCCTTTCAGCAAAAAACTTTACTCGGCTGTAATAAGGCCAAGACGTCATCCGCCACTGACCGAGAAAGCTCCGCAGCGACGCAGCTTCGGCTGCTGATAGTTGGGTTTGACTGGAGCGGCTGATATCACCGCCGAATGGCATTTGCATTTTTTTCTCTTTCTCGCGGGGTCTTGTATCTTGCCCCGGTTAGATCGTTCCGTAGATTTTTTCACCCTTTTTTTGGGTGTATTTCTCGTACAAATATTTGATGACTATAAATGATGCTAGGCCCGCCGCTGCAGATTTGCTGGCTGAATCTTTTGCTAGCAGCCCAAACGCGGTTAGCGATAGCGCTCCGTAAAGATCGGTCTGCTCTTTATCAAATGCAATCGTCGTAAAGCCTTCAATTATTCCAGCGCTGGCTCCGACTGTTGCTGCAGACTTAACTGCACTCACGGCAATATAGCCCTCGCTTGGTTCAATTCGCCGAAGGTGCCGTCCGCTTTTCTAACCGGCGCTTTTATGGGGCTACCGGTGATTTGATAGTTTGTGGCGGCCGTGGTTGTCGCTACGTACGCCGATACGCAAAGCAAAGGCAGTAGGATGGTGTGGCGCACATCAACCTTTAGCGATTTTGGGTCGGTTTGGTTCACGTACAAGTAGCCTGCTCCGGCGATACCAGCAGCTACGTAAAACGGATTTGTTCGCTCTGAGTACGACAGCGACCTTCGCCGGAGATACGCATAGCCAAGGCCTGCAGCAATCGATGCTGCTAGGCTTTGTCGTACCAGTTTGTCGTCGAGAACTCCCATCAGCTGACGTGCGCGTGCATTCCGTTCAATTGCGCCTGTACGGCGCCCAAATCCGCCCCAACTGCTCCCAAATCCGCCCCAACTGCGCCCATTTGATTTGGCAGGTGATAGTACGTGTTATTGGACTGCGGAAATGCAGCGCGGGCATAGCCCGGAATGCCCATCATGCCAGCGGTTTGCTGCTTTGATGCATAAGTCTGCATCGCCCATTGGCCTGCAATATACGCTGCGACGCCCGTTAGAGCTGCGCTAGCAGCTGGCATACGTCGTTTTTTTGCAAAATAACCCAGGGCTGCGACTCCAACAATTGTGGCTCCGCTTACCATGTTTGCATTTTTTGATTGCTGCTTTTTGTAGTAGTCGGTTTTTGCCAGCGCTGTAATAGCTGCTGCGGTTCCTGCTCCGGCAATGACAGCGTGCAGCACGTTCGACTTGGGTGCAGCCTTGCGCCTAGTGTATTTCTTTTTGGTTGGGGGATTTGCGCGAACCATGGGTCGCCGTCGTGTTGTGCGTCGCTTGCGTCGTGCCATTTTTTGCCTCGAAGTTGGATTCATTAAAAGAACTGGTAGCCCCATGCGCTGAATTCTAACTGCTCGGGACTGGGAAAATCAAACAATAACTAGCCTACAATCCCCTCGGGCTCAATTGCGTAATCGCCTCCGACGATGACGAGGTGGCCTGACGTTGTTGCTGCTAGCTCGGGTCGGTGGTTTTCAAATTCGTGGTGCCAGTCGTACAGATCGCCATTTTTTCTTGCACGATACGTCACCGAGACAAGCTCCCCCAGCGAATAAATCGCATCCCCCGCTTGAATTTCAGGGATAGTCACTCGCTGCACGCGCTCTGGCTCGTCGCTCCAGTGAAAATCCACGTACTGCTGGCGCGCTTTTGTGAATTGCCTTTTGACCCTGGATGCGTGCAGCTCGAGGGCTTTCCTGAATTGTGCGTCGCTGCGGGCTAGATTTTGAACGTCAACCCATTTCAAAACGGAACCTCGTCGTCGTACTCTGCTGGCTGCTGTTTCCACTCCTCGATTAACCTCGCAACGTCTGACTCCACCTCTTCGTCAATGAGCGCTTGCACGTTGCTCGAGTCTTCGCCCACTTCTTTTAGAAACAAGTCAGCCCGTTTGTCAAAGCTGAGGTGATAAGGGTACTCGTGTCGGCGATTCCGCCAAAGCGACTTGAGGTAATCGGGCAAAAGTTGCTCGGCTTGGCTGTCGTTTTCATCGTTGCCCTGAACGTTGACCCAGCTCCGGTCTCGAATTTGATTTGAATACGACCACTGATTTAGCTCTCGCAGTCGCTTTAACTGTTTTCGCTTCTCGCTCAATTCGCTGCGAAGCTGTTTTTTGTCTGCTTGTTTTGCTTTCTTAAGCTCTGACAAATTGATTTTGTAGTTCTTTTCAAGCTCTGACAAATCGGCTGCGGTTTGCGATTCTTTTTCAGCCTCTTCTTCGTGCAGCGCTCTCGCCGTCGACACAAAGCCTGCTTTTGCTCGTTTGCGATCTTGTTTTAGTAGCCCCGTACAGCAAACGTCGGATTTCCTCGAGTCAAATTCTAGGGGTCGCAGGTGCCTTGGGCGAGCGCTTTGGTCTTTGCTTTCGTCTTGCTGGTACTCAAGCTGGAAACCATCGGGATTATGCTTTGCAAGTGTTCTTAGCACCCAATCTCTTCCTGCGTCGCCTCCCCACATCAACCAAGCTTGGTAGCCCTTGCTGTCGATGCCCCACCGCGCTGCTTTTTTGTCGCCAGCGTGTCTGTCAAAGTAGCTGCGCATGCGTTGCAACGTGTCAACGCTAACTGGATCTTTTTTTGATAGCTGATGCGCTCGTGCGATTCCCACGCGCGTGCAGCACTTTTTCGACTTTGGTAGCCCGCTGCGCAAATCAAGCCCCCTTTGTGCTGCCACTGCTACCGCTGTCGGCGGCCTGTACGTTTTTTTTTTCGCACGGGTCGGCGCTTTGCAGTGGCCTTTTTCTTGGTAGCCTTCTTTTTGCGCACGGGTCGGCGCTTTGCAGTGGCCTTCTTCTTGGTAGCCTTCTTTTTGCGCACGGGTCGGCGCTTTGCAGTGGCCTTCTTCTTGGTAGCCTTCTTTTTGCGCACGGGTCGGCGCTTTGCAGTGGCCTTTTTCTTGGTAGCCTTCTTCTTGGTCGGCTTTCTTCGCCTTCTTACTCGCACCGGATTTGAGCGAAGCACTGGTTTTTTTCGGCGGGGGTTTGACCTTTTCGCGGCCGGTGTAAGGAGTTTATAAAATACAAATAGTCCGCCTGCAACGGCGGCCCATTTCAAAATATTTGACGTCGACTCAAGCGCGGTAGGCTGCTGCGATTCTAGCGTGCGTCTCTGTATTTCAAGGTTGGCCAGCTGTTTAACAAATTCCGGTGGCGGCGGTACTTTGCCGGTAGCTGTCAACGTTTGTTGCGCGTATTGGTTCCACAACAACGTGTCTGCAGTTATTGCGGCATCGTGCTTTTGCACTTCGACGACTGAATTTGAGATTTGCCCGACAATTGAGTCCACAAAATAAAGCGAGCCAATGATGCCCACGATTTTTATGATTATCGGTGCAACTTGAATTAGCTTGACGTCTCCCGGCTCAATTTCAGGGAGTGTGCAACTTTTATCCGGAAGAGATGCTGTGGGGCCTTGCTTAAGGCTACCTTCAGCGACTAGGGACAGCAAATGGGCTAGCCCCTGCGACGCTAGAACTGCTGCCTGCGCGTCCTTGTCTTCAATGAATCCGGCTTCGTCAAAAGATATTTCTGTCGGTGTAAAAGAAGCAAATGCATCCCCAGCATCGGAAGGCCTCTGGATTGGTGTAAACGGAATATTATTTTTTTTGAGCGCCTGCGCTCGAAGGGCATCTCGCTCAATTTGAGCCGATTGCACCAGCGCTAGCTCAACGACATTTGCAAGCGTAGCTTGCGTCATTCGATTGCAGTTGCCTTGACTCAGGCCGACTACCGTGGCCAGCGCTGCTTGGTAGTTTCTTGGCGACCAATAAAATTCTTGTGTATTCATGAAAACTCGCTCAAAAGCAGCACGAGCACTGCCGCCGCTGCAATAATTGGCACCAAATCACGCTGCACATCGGAAGGGGTTTCGCCTGGGGTTTCGCCTGGGCTTACCTTATTCCCGTTTGACGCAATTCCGAGCGATTGCGCTAGCAGCAAATGCTGTTTTGGAAGGACAGTTGTCGCTTGATAAATGTGTGCATCGGCGTCTGTTCCGGGAAACGTCAAGAAGCTGGCTCGTCCGGACTGATAAATATTTGGATCTTCAAGCGACTCGCCAGGCTGCGTGTCGAGTCCGGTCACGAGGTTTAACGTTTCTCTTGTTCCCGTGAATCCGGTTGGAGTAATGTTGCTGCAGGTCCAGCGAATTGCACCGTTGCTTGAGCTTGGGCTAACTTTTGGAAGAGATGCGTTGCACGTCGCAAGATAGTCTCGCCAAACATCGAGTTGCCACTGCTGCGGCGGCTCAGAGCTGTGCACTCCGTCACAAACTAGCAGGCCGCTTGGCTTGGTAACTTGGTTTTCGAGCAATTGTGTTCTTACGCCTTGGCACCCTGCTGAAAATCCAGCGAGCATTACGGTGCTGAAGCTGCAGTTGAATCGCTCGCCGTACGTTTTTTTGATGCTGTCAAGCGTCGGATTGTCACTGTTTATGTAGTGAAACTTGCCGTCGGCCCCGCTTGTTACTACGCAGCAACTTGAGTCAAGCGTATCAAGAAGCTCTTTGCTTCCGAGATAGTACCAAACCACGAGGGGTCGAACCTCGCCGTGTCCCTGTTGCTGTAATACTGCGCTCATGACAACAAATAAAAGAGCACGCCGGCTGCAACCGCTGCAGCCACGATCCCGCCTCCCGCTTGCTTTGCCTGTCCCGGTTTGTCTGTAACTCCGCCGGGCGGGATTTCTTGTGACAGCAATTTCGCTTTGTCGCTTGCTTCCTGAGGCATTGGCCACATTTGGCCTACGTTTAGATCGTCTGGCGAATGAGTGAATCGATAGCTTTGCGGCTGCATGTTCCACAGCTCTTGCCATCGAGCGCCTTCTCCGAGATACGTAATTGCTAAACCCGTCAACGTGTCACCGCCGGCGATCATGTACTCCGCTGGGTCCAAGGTGAAATTCCAGTTTTCAGGGCGAAAGGGTACCGCACCTGGCGTGGTTCCTGGCGGGACGTCCGACGGGGTAATGACGACTTCAGGAAGTACAAAGTCTGCGGGATCTCCGGAATGCGGTCCAGGCGGGGGCTCCACATCAATTTCGTTCGGCAAATCAAACTCATACGGTGATTCGTAAAAATCCATGGCGGCAACTTATCCTATTTTCGGGAACCACAAAACAGCGATGACTGCTGCACCAACAAAAAAAGGCAAATCGAGCCCAGTTTCAACTGTTTTTTCGCTGCCTTTAATTTTTGGTCTCTTTTGAGCTGATACCAGCATTTTTCTCGGAAATTCGGCCGCTTCTGATTTTGTTATTGTGCCGTCTTTGTTTGTGTCGAGCACTGAATTCATTTCGTATTCGTTTGACGGCGAGGCATAAAATACAGCGTTTTGCGGCGCTGAGACGTACAGCGGCGCAAACACTCCTGCGTATACGTCAGCGAGGGTGTTGAACTGTTTTCCGTTTTTTTGCTGTCGGTGAAACCAGTCGTGAACGTGCTCGAGTTGCTCGATGTCGCTTGATTCCGCCAGTCCAGCGGGGGCTAGGCTCGGCATCCATTGAATTAAGCCGCGCGCTTTTGTTTTTTTGTTTACTGCGTTTGCGTCGTAGCCAGATTCAAACGCAATAACAGCGCTCAAAAAGTCTGGAACTATGTTTAGCCGAGTTGCAACTTCGTGCAGCTTAGCGTGAAATTCGGGGCTTTTGTCGCGTAGATAAACTGTTCCGCGTATGTCGCTAAGTTCAAATGTCACGTCGGTTTTTTTCTCCAAGTCGATGCGCTGCTGCTTGTGGTGCTTCGCCGAAATGCGCGTGCAGCGTTGTCTCTGCGAACGTCCAGCCATTTTGCTCGGTGTAGACCTGCGCAACAATGTGACTCGGAGGGTTTCCTTGCGTTACAAATCGAACGCGATAGCCAATTGACAGCAACAGCGCTGCAAGCGCTCTTGCCGTGTCGTCACAATCGCCTCTTTTTGTTTGCAGTGTCCACATTGTGGGGCTGAAAGTTTCGACTTGCTCTTTTGCAAATGAGACTCCGTCGCGTACTAGTGCATGCAGCAGCTCTGCTCCGTGATCGTCATCCCGAGCGTGCATAACAACTAACTCTGCAAGCCTCCTCACCTGGGGATTTTTGGCATCCTGCACTGTTAGTTGCGACAACAACTGCACTTTGTCTTCAGCAGTGTCACACTCCAGCCAATGGGCTAGCTCATTGCCCGCAATCGTCTGACTTTTTTTGTAGTAACAGGCCATCGATTTTGGTTGCGATTAACTGCAGTTTATCTGCGTTGTTTGCTGCTAAGTGCAATGCTTTGGAAACTCGCAAGGCAAACTCCACCTGCTCTTTTGTTAGATTCAGCTTCAGTTTCACTGCGGGAGGATACCGAATTCTTTAGCAGCTTGCAAAAGCATTGGTAGCTGTTCGATTAATGCTTGCTTTGCGTCCGCCGGCTGCACAGCAGCATCGTCTTCGTTTTGTTGCATGACTTGAACTAGCGCAGTGTTTGCAATTTCCGCCTTGTCTTCGGAGTCTTCAGTCCTCTTTCGCATCTCATCAACTTGCGCTTGCTGCAGCTTTGCCACCGCTTTGTAGTGTTGACTCGATAACTCGAGACTTTCTCTTGCTCGAGTTTGCTCTGCTAACAAAGCAACGTTCATTTGCTGCGACATTAGCTGCAAGAACTCTTTTGTGTCACTTTTGATGTCGTCTCTAATTATCCGGTAAGTCCACATAAATTGAAGAAGGTCGTGGTCCGTCGGCATCGGGAACGGCATCCCCGTTGGGTCGGTTTGAATAACTGCTGGCGCTGCCGCTGCCGCTGCCGCCTGGCTTTCTGCTGTCGGTGGCTCGTCGGAGATTGTTGGCTGGTCGTCGTTTTCGGGGCCCTCAATTTCAATTGGCTCGCCGTAGTGGGCTAAGCGACCTCGGTCGGTCACATATCTTGCCCGGTATAGCCCTGGCTCTGCAATTGTCAGCAGTTCGTCAACTGCAACGTTTTCGTGATAGCCCCGCTGCGGGCTGAATCTGTGCCACGCGTTTCCGGTGCGGCGCTGAATATAAAATCGATTCGACATTTGCAAACGTTAATTGCAAGTACTGCAGTTTGCAATATTGCAAGCCTGCAGCGACTAGTGATTTTCAGCGTTTGTAGATTTTCCCGACACAATATTCAAAACTGAGTCCGCCATTTTTTGCATTTCTTGGCGGTTTTCCGTCGCTTTGACCCTGTCTGACAGCTGCGCAACTTGTTCTGCGAGCTTAGTTACTGACTCTGACAGCTCACTTATTTGCGTGGCGCTGGCTGTGCCCTCGTTCAATTTGCGCATTTCGCGCGAAATCGCGATTGCGCTAGCAACGATGACTAGCGCAGTTGTGATTTGTGGAGCGAGATTTAGCAATTCAGACACTGTGCAGGCCTTTCTTTTCAGAATAACAAAAAACGCGCGTTTGCAATCTCGGACTGTCGGGCCAAATCTCTGCATACTCTTCGCACGTCATGAAGTCCTGCTCAAATCCAGCTCGGTTGAATTCAATGACGGTTTCGCAATTGCACAGCCTTAGCTCTGTATTTTTATCGTTTGATAGAAGTGGCAACTCGTCCAGCTCTTGCAGATCAAATGACGCGTGGCATTCTGTGCAAGCTGTGACTGGTAGTGAAACTACGGCAACCGACTGCGGTTTTTTGCGCAAAAACAAAAGGGCTAGCGCTAGCCCGATACAAATACCGGTGAGAATTAACATTTCCGAATTATACTCGCTTGCATGTTCATTTTGTTAGCCGTTTTCGGAGGTCTTTTCGTTCTGACACAAGCAAGTAGCAGCTCCAGCTCCAGCGTCGCAAGCAAATTGCCGTTGGTCGACCCCGGTCTATTTAAGGCTCGGGGTCGGGATTTGTTTTCGCGAGAACAGCTATTGAGCTGGGCGAAGATTCTGCATGCTGGGGGTACAAATCAAAATCGAATTGTGGACACGGCGTTGCTGACAAAAGATGAACTTGCGTACGAATGCTGGAAAGCGTTTGGAAACGGCGTGCACGTTTTGAATATGGGTCCGATGCGGTGGCGACAAGTGCTCGATGCAACGCAGGGTCTGCTTGCGTACGAATCGTACGGCAGGGAAGCGGGAAATCTTGGCAACGCTTCTCTCCGGTTTTTTGAAATCGAAACTTGGCTGCTTAACTATCGCTATCCTGGCAATCCTGGCGAAGGCAAGTTCGGTGCGAAGCGCTGCAAAATACGTCAAAAATTCATTACTCTAATGATTCAATCTATGCAGTCATCGCCTGCGCTTCTGCTGACGCACTCTCAAGCATCTGCTGCTGGCGCAAAGTCTTGGTATCTAGGCTCTCCTGTTTTGTGTCCGGAGCAGCCTGCAGTGCCTGCTGTGTTTGTCGGTACGCAAGAAGAGCAGGCTGAAACATTTGCTGCCGCTACGGCTGCGTTTTCCCATGCTCTAAATCAGTTGTTTGTTCTGAGTCTTGACGCCACGCCGTTTATGTACACGGCTGGTGATCTGCTCAAAGGCATTCTGTCTGTCGTGACAGCAGGAATTAGCGCTGCCTTTCCTGCTGCCGCACCTGCTGTTGCTGCAGGAAATGTTGTGGTTGATGCAGCTGTCGCTGGCAACCTGCCTTCTTCAAGTGGCTGGTCTACGCTTGTCGACGCTAGCTCAACTTTTGACGACTACTCTTGACGACTCCACCATTGCGAAACGCTAACGTTACATTCCGTTGAACCGCAGTCGCTGCAGACCCACTCTGCGGGGGCCATCGACATTAGACCTCTGCTCGTTTGATTTTGCCTTCTTCCTTCTAGCGATTCGTACACGTCCGCTATTGTCTGCAGCGAAGCTCCTTCGCCGCCTTTGCTTTCTGCGACACTCCAGCTTTCAACGTACCCAATGACGTCCGCAGCTCGAGTTTTGTAGTTTTGCAACAAATGCGAACTCGTGCCCTCGTCGGTGCTTTCTTTTACGACACCGGTGAGAACAGGGTAGCTGTCGTTTGCGACCTCAACTGCAGATAAAAAATATTCGACGGTGAGAAGCTCCGTGCTTTTTAGGGACGCGTATTTGTACGCCTTGCCCCCTTTGTGAACTTCTCGAATTGCGTAATTTAGCTCCACGTCTCTTACGTATACAGCATGCGTATCTGTCTGCTTAAGTTGCACTCCACTTGATGCAAGGCTCCGCTGCCACCAATCCCACAGCAGCTGCTTGTCAATGTAGCGCGAAATCATCCAGACATGAAAATGCGGATGGCCTTTTAGGTCTCGTCCCGGTGTCCATTCAAACGTTCGCGAATAAATAAACGTGTCCCAATTTTTCACGTGTTTTTGAAGTCGGCGACTAAATCGGCGCCATGCCTCGAATAGAATCTCGATGCGTTTTTTTGTTCCCTCAATTCTCGTGTCCGGCATCGTCAACACGAGATGTTTCTCACCGTAGCGACCCCACAGCTGCCGCTGTTTCAAATCAGCCAGAATTATTTTTCTCGCAGACCACAATTGCGCCCGTCGTTTTTGAGCGCGATGCTCCCGACAAACAACGCACAATCGTGTGACTCCGCACCGGACCGGTAGCTGCACAGCGCTGCCGCAAGCGCAGCTGACGGTGAGTGTTCCCTCGCCGCAGTGGGCAGCATCCTTGTGACGTGCCAGCTGCCCGCTCGCTCTTCCTTGGTGCCAGCTTTGCGAGCGCTTGCACGCTAACTCGAGCTGCTTTGCCTGCGCTACGACGTGACTGGCGTATGCGAGCTTTTTGTAAATTCGTTGCCGCCTGCGTTGCCGGGCTGCCTCGAGTCGATGCTGCCGCGCTTTAAAGCTGTGCTCGCTGGCGCAAAATTGTCGATGCTTATGCGTTAAGCCTTCAGTTTGCGCAATGCGCAGTTGTACAGCTGCGGATTTGCTCTCGACCGCCTTGCGCACTCGCGGCACGTCACCGGCTGCGTCGCCAGTGTCACTATTGGGTCGCTCAGTTTTGACGTGCTGCGGCCACACAATGTCATGGCTCCGATTGCTACGTGATAACAGCCCCATTGCACAATTTTCCTTTTTGACATAATTCGCTGTAAACCTCTGTTTTTGTTGGCTGGGTCAGTTATGTCTAAATAACCCAAGAAGAGAGTGCGCCATCGTACTCGAGCTACTCTTCAAAACGAGTCGATGATGCAATTGTTTGGCAAATCCGTTTAATAACGCATGAGCTCAACCCGTTTGCCTTGTCCATTAAACGGGTTTGCCGTACAGTCTTGGGGCAATTTCCTTTGCTACCGCAGCGGCTTTACGGCCGTTGCGGTTTTTTTTTGGATTCGCTGTCAGATCTGATTTGTCTGCGGCGTCTCTTTGTATGACTACGACGCAGGATCTTAATGAGCTGGAAAAATGGATCGCTATCTGCAATCGCCTTGTTCGGCTCGGATTAGTAGACGATCCGGAATGGTGGGTAGATCACATTGAAGAACTCGAAATGCAGTGGGAGCGTATTTATGACTGTTGCTATTAGTGAAGCCGTTTGCTGCGTTTGCGAAGAATTTGCGTGCACCAGGCACAGCGAAGAAGAGCACAAACGTTTGCTTGCTTCAGTTCGGCAGCTGAAAGCTGAAGAAGCGAGTGATCTGTACAGTCACGCAAGGTGGCACTGGCAGCGACTTGGATTTTTGGGTTGCGAACCGTGGTTCGATACTGCCCAAGATTGCTGGGATTATGAGTCGCACTTGGGAGCGTTTACGGGTCAAATGGCATTGTAGACAACTTTTTTTTGCAATAGTCTTGACAGGATTAGTTTTTTACTGCAAAAGTCGGATTCAGGTTACGGAAAAACAAAGGAAATACAATGCAACTGACTGACATAATTACAAACAAAAACTGGCACGGCGACCGCCTTGGCGTCTTTACAACTACTACTAGCAACGGCGTTGAGCTTGAAATCATGGAATGGATTTCAATCGGGGGGCTTGAGCTTGTTGGACATGGCGAAAGTCATGCGTGGTCGCATCACGAATGCGAGCTTCTCACGCTCGAAGCCGAGAACCGCAACGCATTCGTTGAGATGAAGGCGGCGCTTCAGCCTGCAAACCTCGACGAGCTATTCGAGGCCATGCAAACTGGCCGCGTTCGTTGCTTCGACGAGCTGCCCACTTTTGGCGGCGCCGAGCCTGACGACACCAGCGGCGTGTGGTCGTGGGATGCTACGCGAGCCATTGTCGGCACCTACGTCGACGACATTGAGATCGTTTCTCGCGAAGATTATTTCGGCGCGGAAACTAAGCTCAAAATCATGGAATGGTGCAGCAAGACTCAGAAATGGTCGGCTGGCTGATGGCAAGCGTGAAATCAGGAAAAGACCGTCGACCTCATTTAACTAAGCAGATCGTATTGGATTTGGAATTTGCGTTGACTTCGCTGCGCCGAAGCTGGCGATTCAAATCAATGCCGCTGCGTCATCAAGCAAAAATCAAGGCAGCCCACGAATGGGTAAAAGCCGCGAAAGAATGGAAAAATAAGAAATGACTGATCAAGATTTGCGAGACCTCGCCGACGATTACGGCGTCCCGAAAAAAGTCCTTGTCGAATGGTGCGACTCCGTGGGTGGTGACCCGGAAGATTTTCAGGACGCCTTTATGGGCATCGGGACTACCGGTCGCGATTGGGTCGAAGAATACTTCTACGAAACGGGTCAAATTCCAGACAACATTCCAGACGTTTTGAAATATCACATTGATTGGGATGGTGTCTGGCGAGAGTTTACCATGGAAGGCTATTTTACTATCCGCCACGACGGCGACGCGTACATTTTCGGACCGTATTAACATCAACACAAGCAAAGGAAATTCGACATGATCAACACCCACAAACTCCCCCCCCCCGCAAGGGACCATTACAGCCCAGATGGGCCTCAAGTTATTAAGTACGCTCAACAACTCGCAGAAAATTACGGTTCAGAGCAAGCAAGCAATATTTGCGAGAAGTACATTTTGAAGAACTATCAAGACGAGACTCGAGGATGGTTCTGGATTTGCGTGAAGGTGGCAGTCAATGAGCTATAAAGTCGCTTATTGCGTCCGGCAAATCGGGAAAGATAAATCGGTGTGGACACCAATCGGCCGAGTGTTCCCTCACAAGGACGGGAAAGGCGAAGACGTAGTCTTAAATGCCCTTCCCATTGCGACTCAAGACCAGCACGGAATCAAAGTAAAAATCGTTTTGCGAGTGCAAGAGGCTCCGAAGGGCGATGCAAACGACGGAAGCGACATTCCGTTCTAGTCGTAGCTCAAAAATTGGGGTAGGTTTGACCAACCCCCCGCAAGGGCCGTTAAAAGCCCCTTTCAGGCCCTCTTAGGAGGGCCTTTTTTCTTGGTACCACGACGTTTTTGCCTCGGCTCCGCTCCAGCTAAACGATACGTGAACGTGGTCGGTGTGCGGATTTGGACCGTTGTAGCTAACCCATCGTGGATTTGAGCTGGTATAAATTCGACTGTTCCAAATCACGTACTGGAGACCAGCTCGTCGGAAAACTTCTCCGTCGTCTTCGAGTAGCCACTGCAGAAACGCGTCAACGTTGGGCTGCCCTGGTGAAACTCCCATCCAATCCCAAGCTCTGCCCTCGTGATGATGCGAAGGGGTTCCTTGCTCGCATGGTCGGGTGATCCACCCTTTCTGTCCGCCGAATCGCTGGACGACGTAATTGCGAAACTGGATCACGCCTGGCTTCGGTGTTGGGTCGCACGTCAACGGGCTTTCTCGCTGCGCGTACGGCTCGGCTGGCGTTCGCGATTCGATGGCCTTTAATACAGCTGCCGCTGCTGCTAGCAGCAATACAATGGCCGCTTCTCGGCTCATTTAAAAAGAAAGTAGCCGGCGGCCATGCCCACAAAGAAGCCCATCCATCCTGCGTTGTCGTTGCTTTCTTTTTTTGGTGCTGGCGATGCAGGCGATAGCGGAGGCTCGACGCATTTTCCAGTTTCAAGTGAAAACACCTTGCCTCGCCGCAGGCACTCTAGTGCTGCTTGCGCTTGCTCTGGTGTTAACCCCATCAAGGGGATCTGCATCGGGTCTGACAAAAAATTAGCATCGGCCAGTTGGTCGTGAATCATTCCTAAATCCTGCGTTTCAAAAGCGTTTGCAACGTCCGTTATGTACGGGACCACTTGATTGTTGAACTCCGGCGCTGGTGTCACTTGCGGCAAATAAGGCGAGGGACTCATGCGCCCGTGTCGAAAGCTATAGCGCTGGCTTTCCCATCCCTGATTTGGGGAATACTGCCCGGTAAACCCCATTCCGGATGGCTGAGGAAATGCTGTTGAAGTTGCGCACTCGCAGTCACTCATGCTGGCACCTTTGTGAAAATTGGCTCGAGCATGTAAAACTCGGCTCCGGCCAGTAAGGATGGGTAAACTTCGGCTGGTCCGTTTCCGAAAAAGTTATAGTTTGACTGTATGTACACTTCGGCAACAAACGGTATCACTGGAACAAAAAGACCTGCGCTAGCTGTGTAGGGATACTCCCGTCCGCTAGTGTGAAAAATTGTAATTCGCCATTCGTTTCCGACGTCGCTTGCTGAGAATGTGTACGGTGCTGCGAACCTTATTTCGTAGTAGCCTTCTCCGGCTGGAACTGTGACAGTCCCGGTCGCTACTCGTGCTCCGCTGTTTGCGTCCCACAAACTAGCAGTGAAATCTGTTGCTGCGCTCAAATTGTTCCAATGTCGGACGCCGGTTATTTCTCGCTGTTGCAGAGGCATTATTGCCACGCCTTGCGTAAAAGGATCGGCGTCTCCAATTGCGGGTGTACCGCTGCCCGACAGATTATTTGTAAATGAGTAGAGCGTGGTTTCTGGGCTGAACAAAGTCGTACCGCCGCCACCCAACGGCGCGTAGGCTGCGCCGTTCACGGACTGGACGATGTTGGCTCCGTCAAATGCAACTCGAGCCTCGCCTGGTCGCGACA
>JAAHTH010001357.1_pt1 | contig 16771 bp, 6 predicted proteins | sample 6116091 | NCBI WGS metagenome assembly JAAHTH01 (sample SAMN13939990, study PRJNA603662) | sponge metagenome | isolation source: marine sponge | host: Mycale hentscheli | place: New Zealand | collected 2006 | reverse complement strand
CACATCCCAAGTTGACTCGACGTTCGAAGAGGAAGTGATTCTTGCAGAACTGATATCAAATAGCACGGTAGAGGCTACGCCCCGTCCCCCATCTCAACTGAGCATTTTTGAAGACCGTCACACGGACCTGGCCGTTGAACAACTTGTTTCGCCCACACCACCCCCTGGTTTTAACTGGGGCACGGCGCAGCGTTTCAACTTACTCTTTGGTGAAAATGTTGCCGTTCTAAACTCCCTTTACGCATCACTACATGAAACACAAACAGAGGCGATTAGCTCAGAGAAACGTTTTGAGAAGGCTCTTCTGAAGCATGACCTTGTTTATGCGGACTTGGCTGATGACCTCAAGGAAAACACAGACGACGCTAACCAACAGCTTAAAACGCTCAAGCAAGTTCAAAGCGAAGGAGACTCGCTCGCCGCATCACTCAAACGGATCAAACGCGCGTCCACGGGCATAACCTCTTCCATCGCAAATTTTTTCTGGCCCACAAGGACGGAGCTGTTTCATCAGAAAGCGAAAGATCTAAAAGCGAAACTCAGGCAGGCCGACGAAGCCTCGAACGCCGCAAGTGACGCGCTTTCGAATACTCGATCAAAGTCCGATTCAATAAACAAACCTTTGCAAGAGGCTGAGGAAGAGTTAGTCGCGGCAAGTCAGGCATCGACGAAAAGCCAGCAGGAAGTACGCGACGTCCGCAATGCGATTGACGCTGAAATTCTTGCTGCCCTCAACAATGACAAAAGCCGAGGGACAGAAGAGTTCATTACCCACTCGCCCCAAAGCGAAACCCTCCGACAGTGCATTACGGAATTGCGTCAACATCAAGTGGAACACCGCACCCTGCAAAATGCCTTGTTCGAACTCGACTCGCCTTTGAACGAAGACAGGCAACGATTCACCAAAGCGGCGGCGAATATCGCTACGTGTGTCGCAGACGGTTTCATAAAAACGCAGCGGACGCAGAAGGTTAACACAAACATGCAATGCAGTGTTGCTTTTCGAGCAGCGTCCGTGAGCACTAGTCCCTCGCATCGGTTGGAAGGTAAAGCGCAAGGCGGTGCCCATCTCAACGCACACTACGACTACGAGGAAATATCCTGGAAGGGAGACGAACAACTTCGCGAGACACTCAATGAATTCAACAGTTCAGCAACTCAGCTTGGTTCTTTACAAGCCCTGCACGCCATACGGTCAACCGAAGTTGCCTCATCAGCCTACTGTGTAAAAAACTGCGTGGCGTTCATTCGGTCCGAACTCGAAAGAGACTTCGGGGCTCAATCATGAATCAGCTTCACGACTTTTTCGAACACGCAACAAGTGAAGTCTACGTCCACCTACGCAACAGAAGGGCAATGCTGAACCACAAAGTTGAGTTGGAGAATCAGCAAAAACAACTAGCAAAGCGTCTCCGCAAGTTTGAGACAGAGAACGAGACGCAACTACGGGTTGCTAGATCACGTCTCCGTGCAACTGAAGCTGAGTTCAATGAAAGAATCATTGAAGAATCCAAGTGTTGGACCGCTTACCAACTTGCATTTAGTAAAACAGACAGCTTCGCAAAGTGCCTTGGAGTTACATTTTCCCACTTTCTTAACAAGAAACCGGGCATCGCCACTTTCGTGGCAAGAACAGAGAAGCTTGCTGTTGCCTGGGAAAAGTCGTTCCAATCACTGAGTGTAGCACGAGCCGAACTTGAGATACTGAAGGGAAAGTATCGCAAACTCTCGAGCAACATTGAAAGTGATCGCTTTGCAATACGCAACTTGGTTAGTCAGATCCAGCAAACAACTACTCAGTTGAATACTGAAGAAGATCAGGTCAATCGACTTATCAAAGCAGCTGCCAAACAGATGTCTTTCAGTTCGATCGCACGCAAACAGTCTCAGAACCCTGTCCTTGACCAGTCGTTTTTTGATGATGTGCGAGTCCTGCGGCGTCTGATGCATCGAATCGATTCTTTGCAACGAATCGCTAAAACAGAGCCTGCCGCGGGCGACGCCCTTACTCTGCAAGAGGCTTTGCAGTATGCAGCGATACATTCATTTAAAGAATACAAACACCCGCTCGAGTTTGACATTCATCTGAGGGGAAAAGGAAGAGTAAGTCAGGTGACCAAAATGGTCTCGTCGGCGGACATTGGAAAAAACGCTCCTGTTGATACCCGTGTCGTGCTATCCGAAACCAAAAGTTTCTCGACATATATAACGCTCAAACATTGGAATCTGGTTCGTCTCGGGAACGAACTGACCGACAGACCGCTTTTGCAACTCAACCGAGCCATGGTCGAATCAACGCACCATGAATCAAATGATCTAATTAACCAGCTGACATCGGAAGCCGATCTTGGCACCCAGCGGATCGCCAAGGTGCTTTTCACTCGCATCAATCCGTAACCGGTTAGTCCCTGATTCTGTCGCCCTGACAGCCGATCGCAGGCAACTGAAGCAGAATCCTGCGCCCATCGACAAAGCAAGACCGAAACTGCTGCCAACGTGTTCAGCGACGCACACCTGCTGCTTTGCCGCGACCGTTGGTTGCTATCAACTGATACACTGTTCTGTCTGACGCAATGTCAGATTTCTCGAGAACATCCGGCGACAGACAAACCACCACAGATCAGTGCAATGAAAATTAGATCGGTTCTTCTACTGCTATTTTTGATGGGCACAACGCAGGCAGCCCCAAAGCCGAATATTGTCTTCTTTCTCGTGGATGACCTAGGGCTTGGCGATGTGGGTTGCTTTGGCTCACAGTTTCATGAGACGCCAAATATCGATCGACTCTGCTCAGACGGTTTGAAATTCAGCCAGGCGTATTCTGCTTGCACCGTATGCTCACCGAGCCGAGCGGCAATCCTGCTAGGTAAATACCCTGCAAGAACGAATCTTACTGACTGGATCGCGGGACATCGTCGACGTAACGCCCCCCTCCAGATTCCTGACTGGAATATGCGCATGGGCCTGTCGGAGACGACTTTACCCGAGGCGTTGAAATCAGAGGGCTACCGAAGTCAGTTCGTAGGTAAATGGCATTTGATGCCGATCGGTGCGGAAGACTTTGAACAGCACTACCCAACAGCCCATGGTTTTGACCAAAACATTGCTGGGCGTGAATGGGGCCAGCCAAAAGGTCCCGGAAAATACTTTTCACCGTTTGGGATGCCCAACCTCGATGACGGAAACAAAGGTGACTTCCTGACGAATGCACTTACCGATCAGGCAGTTGAGTTCATTGAAGCGAATCAAAGTGAACCCTTTTTTCTTTATTTCTCTTACTACACGGTTCATGGCCCCATCATGGCCCCACCCGAACTGGTTCAAAAGTACCGAGAGAAAGCACTCCAATTCCCCAAACCGCACACGGAACGAGTGAACCCCTCTTTTGCAGCGATGACGGAGTTACTTGACCGTAGCGTGGGACGTGTGCGTTCCAAACTCGAGGAGCTAGGTTTGTCGGACAACACCATCATTGTCTTTACCTCTGATAACGGAGGCACCTCCGAACTGGCATCAGCAGGTTTGCGTGGGGCCAAAGCACTCGCTTACGAGGGCGGCACACGTGTATCGACCATCGTTCATTGGCCCGGCGTCACCCGTCCTGGTTCCGAGTGCAAGGTCCCCATCATTGGTAATGACTTTTACCCCACCTTGCTGGAAATGTCGGGCGGCAAGCCAATGCCCCAACAACATGTCGATGGTTTGAGCCTTGTTCCCTTGTTGCAGAATCCAAACGCTCCGTGGTCGCGGGATGAATTGTACTGGCATTATCCACACTACCACCGAACCAAGCCCTACGGTGCAATTCGCAAGGGGCATTGGAAGCTGATTGAGTTTTTCGAAAATAATGCCATCGAACTTTATAATCTCAAAGCTGATCCGGCAGAACGAAACAATCTGGCAGCCACTGAAGAGATCATTGCTTCAGACCTATTGAGGCGACTGCAACAATGGCGAAGTTCGGTGGATGCCCAAATGCCCACACACAACCCTGCCTATGATCCACAAAACCGCGGCAAACCCCGTTCTGCTTCGGTTACCGACCAACCGATCTCGACTCCTCATGGCACCATCTCTGCGTCCTCGCATCAAAGTGGCAATCCGCCTCATCATTCAGTTGATGGCGCCCGCAATACGCGTTGGGCGGCGTCAAATGGCACCGTACCTCAGTGGATTCAGCTTGACTTGGGCAAACAACGCCCGATATCAGGCATCGAAATCAGATTCAAAAACCGAACAAAAATCCACTACTCCGTAAGCATTTCCAACAACGCACGCGAATGGCAAATCGTACATGAGTCAAAGAAGCCTACCGAAATCCAAGACGAAAAAGTCTCTTTTTCGCAGAATGCACGCTTCATACGGATCACCATTAATCGCGTAGAATCTGGTTGGGCGACGATTGAAGACTGGAAACCTATTCTCCCCGCCTCGTAATTTTGCTGCCCCAACGCGACTGTATGCTGCGCACCGCAAACAACGACGCCACAGCCAGATTCCCCACCCAAGTGTGATCCTACCTCAACACCGTAACCAACGACCGCTTGAGTCCTTGCCTTGCCCGTGAGGCCTAGGGATGCTCATCTGAGCACCACAAGATCGAATCCATTGCAATTCAAAACAACAACAGTCATTAGGCCCAAATTCACACGCTCGCCACAACTCTCGAAAGATCCTTCATGAACTTCCGCGTCGCAACCGTGCTCTTGGCTTCTGTCTATCTGGGTACGTTTCTCGTTAGTAACGAAAGCTACGCTGAGAAGCCCAATATTGTCGTCATCATGGCTGATGACCTAGGTTACGGGGACTTGCAGTGCTATGGTCACCCGCGGGTCAAGACACCTAACATTGACCAACTGGCGCGGGACGGCGTGCGTTTCACTCAGCACTATGCGAACGGTCCAGAATGCAGTCCGACACGGACGGCTTTCCTGACTGGCAAGTACCAACAATTCGCAGGTGGTCTTGAGTGTGCCATTGGAACAGGAAATGTCGGACGGTACGACGATGCCATTCGTTTAGCAAACCAGCACGATCTGGGCCTGCCAGCCGATCAGACCGTACTTCCCAATCTGGTCACGCAACAGGGCCACCGTTCTGCAGTCCTCAGCAACTCGCCTCCCCGCCCCCCCCCCCCCGCCCCCCCCAACGGCCCCCCCGCCCCCGCCCCCACGTCACACCCAAAGCCACCTGGCGGCAACGGGTTCGTTGGTTATCTGGGCGGTAACGTCCACTATTTCAACCATCGTGAAACCAGTGACCTTCATGTTCTGTTTTCCGATGACTTGCCAATCTACCGCGACGGGTACATGACAGATTTGATCACGGAATCGTCGGTGAAGTTCATAGAAAAAACGAAGGAGCCTTATCTACTTTTTATCTCCCACGAATCGCCCCATTTTCCATTTCAAGGCCCATCCGATACCGCAAAGAACGTGACCAGTGAAAACTGGATGGACCTCGATCAAGATGCCTACGTCGCGATGATCGAATCGCTTGACAGCAGTGTGGGTCAGATTGTGAATGCAGTCGAGCAAGCCGGACAACGTGATAACACGGCCATCGTTTTTGTGTCAGATAATGGTGGATTCGCAAATGCTGCCAACATGGGGTCACTACGTGGGGCAAAAAGCATGACATTTGAGGGTGGAATCCGGGTTCCTTTGATCATCAGTTGGCCCGCAAAGATTCAATCTGGTCAAACATGTGACCAAGTCTGCATCACGTTTGACCTAACCAAGTCGATCCTGAATCTGGCCGGTGCTGAAAATCAGCCCGAACAACTCGACGCATACGACATCATTTCCCACCTTGTTGAGCGAAAGCCAAACTCTCCCCGAACTCTTTTCTGGCGGGGAAAACGAGGCGAACGGGTTTGGAAAGCTGTCCGTCATGGTGACCAAAAATTGGTGATCAAGACCGGAGAACCCGATCAGATCAAATCAGTTTTTGATCTCTCCGTTGACCCGGCCGAACAACACGACCTTAAAGCTACCCACCCGAAGCTGACGCTTCAGCTGATGGACCTACTGCAAAGCTGGGAGTCGAGCCTCAAGCCACAACGCTAGCAGTAGGAATGTCCAAGAGCCCGCTCTCGCTATCCCATCTCGCAGGATTGCCAGCCCAAATGAAAGCCTGACATCAGACGCCCTAAGGCTTCGGCTGAAGCTGGATTTGCATCTTAACCGCTGGCACCAGGGGTAACGCGCGAGTCTTCCCGGGAACGGCACCAACCTGTTTCCCGGGTTCCGAGGACGTGACCTTGTTCCCACCTGCTTTTCGCTCTTCCGCTGCTTTCAAACGCCGTTGGTACTCTCTTTCGGCGGCGGTCTTCTGAGATTGCAAGGCTGCAATCCGCTTCAGCTGTGCCTGATCCTCGCCTGCTACTTCCCTACCTGCGGCAAGCAGATCCTTGGCCATGCTTAACTCAACCAGCTCATTGAACCGTTCAGTCGCCTTGTCTTCCCCACTCGACAAAGCCGTGTCTCTCACAAACTCACCAAATCGCACGTATGGCAAATTGCCCACCTGCTGCATTCGCTCTTGCACCTCGACAGCACGCGAACTCAAACCAGCTTTCCGAAACAAGTCGATGGCTAACAAATCCAATTTCAATGCTTTTTTCAATAGCGTCTCGTCGACAAGCTCAAGCGTTTTCCTGACAGCTTCTACTTCTCCCGCCTCGGATTGCCGATACGCGATTGTCAACAAAGCCTCAGCCACCGCTTCACCCTTGACTGATTCGTCTGTACGCAAAGAACTTACAGCAATGCTTGCATTTCGTAGCCATTCGGCTGATTTGCTGGCAGATCCAGGGTCAACTTCAGGAAACAAATCCAGATAGTTTTGCCTCGTCAACACCCATGGCCGCGATGTGGTTCGGCTCATGTAGTACTGGGAGGAGTTAACAAGTCGCGGCACAAACGGATTTCCATGCTGCCTAAGCAACGTGTCTACACACTCAACAGCACGTTTGTAATCACCATCGGCTGAAAAAACAGCCACACCAGAAACCAAAGTCTCTACGTCATAAATATCGTGTACCACAGACTCGATTGGAAAATCTCTTCTTGCCGCATCCGCAGCATCCTTGGCACTCAACAGCTCGTGTCGCAGGTCCAGAACAGCGGGCAAAGCGAGTCGCCGGTCGTACACGGTATCGAACATCGACTCAACGAGTGTAAGTAACTCGTCGCCCCCAAAAAACCGTCTTGCGTCGGCCACGAGCGACGAGAAATGTTTCACCGATTTTGAAGGAAAGAATGCACTCACCCGATAAAGCATCGCAGCTGTATCCAAGTCACCGACCTGTGCATAAAGCGGAGCCAACGACTGTGCCTCACTGCCGTTTTTGATCCCCAATTGATCTGTCAATAAATCGAGTACCCACTTGTTGGATTGATCGATAAGCTCGGGCTTTTCGCTGACAAGTTGAAAGAACCCGTCCAATACACGCTGCGAACCCCGCCCTTCCTGAATGTCTTTCACCAATCCAGCAAGCACCAACTCATCACCCTTGGCAAGCCGTTCTGCTCGTAGCAAACCCAACGACACCGCCTTTGCATTTCCTGGCGCGATAAAACTGGAACGAACGATGCGCCGCATCTCGGGCAGGGTATACGAATACTCCGCCAGAACATCCCAAGCAGTGGGCCGAGGAGCAGAAGCAGCACGTACAGCGGGGATAAATACCGACAGACCACCACGTTGTCGCAGACGTGCCTTTACTACTGCTTCAGCAGCCTTTTTGGACGCCTCGCTTTTCGTTTTTTCCGCCCCCGATTCCCCCACTCCTTTGGTCTTCGAGGTTGCTCTGGGCACTGGCCACGAATAGTTCATTGGTCTGCTGACAACCCTTGAACCGTAAGGACTGGCAGTCACGGGAGGCAGCGTCCTCCACATGGAACGAATACTACGAATCACCCCAGCCTCATCTCCTGCGTCCAAAGCATCCTTCAAACCCTGAACCCCTTTCGCATACTTCTTTTCTTTAATTGGATCTGGCTTCTTTTGTGTCACACCGCCCGACGGCTTACTCTTGATCAGTTTTACCGGGGCTCCCGCCGCAGCGGCTGGATTTGGCTTGCCGGCATTCGCCTTTCCCAGCCCCGTGGGGTTAGGAGGCATGGGTTTCAAAGCAACCGCTTTGCGTGCAGATCCGTCCACCGCCTTGGAGCTCCCACCAATCGTGTCCACATTTCCGCCGAGCACCTCCACCGGTGGTTTGGCTGCACCTTTGCCGTCGGTGCCTTTGCCTTCTTGTTCCTTCTTTCGGGCTTGCTCGTATGCCTCACGTGAATGCTCATCCACCACAGTCCAGAATTTCATGCCATTCACCGGATGATCGACTGAGTTCCACAAAACCGACAGCCGAGTCCTTATCGCATCCTGTTCTTTTACATGCTTGGCAGAATCACTCACGTCCTTCTTCGCCTGCAACGATTTCAATCGCTTCATCTGTGATTCAATTTCCTGGTACACATTCTCAGTTCTGGCAGACGAACGCGAAGCCGACGACGTGAACTTCGTCACGTTTGGATACTTGTTTGCCGCCTCGGCATACAGGTTTGCCAACAAATCCGTTGCACGGATCCTCGACACTAATGAAATACGGTTGTCATAATCCGCAACTGACACTTCGCTTTTCTCATCATCTGCCTGCAACGTCTTCCAAAAGGCTTCCGGGTTGTCCATTAGAAATTCCTTGAACGCCCATGTCCTCAATTGCCTTAAGTAACTGTCAGTCGCGGTTACGAACGGAGAACCGGTCTTCAAAGCCAGCGAGATGCCTTCCTGCTTCTTGCCAGATTGAAATAAGAGCATCGCTTTGACGACTTGCGCCATTTTGGCAATGTTCGACTCACGTTTCATCACCTTGTCAGCAATTAACAGATCCAACATTTGAGTTGCCAGGTCTTCATTTTCGGCGCAAACCAATACCGTGCCCCCTCGAGGCATGTAATAAGAACAGTAGCGAAGATAATTGTCTTGAAGAGCAGCGTCGATTCCATCGGACATCGCTGCAAGAATCACTTTCTTCGTCTCATCATCGATCGGTTCTTTGTAGTTAAACGGGACTCGAATCAACTCCTGCGGTAGAGTTTTTGGGGTCACCGTGTCAAGCGTCTCAGCAAATGCATCCGCTCGAATCGATTCCGGAAACACCTTCATCGCAACTGGGAAAGGAAAGGTATAGCCAAGTCGTAAATTCCCTTTCTGAATCAAGCTTAGCAATTCACCATCATTTGGCTGTAGATCATCGACATACTCACGCATCTCGGACAGCAACCAAAGGTAATTGGCAAGCCGTTCCGGCTTCTGCTTTTGGTAATTCGTCGCGTATCGCACAAGTTCTGAGAAGCGCTCCTTTGGCAGGATTTCTCGACACATGTTGTAAAACGCCTGTTGCGTCTGGAATGACTGTCGTGAAATGTTGGCTCTAGCCAATTGCAAGGCCAAACCGTCATCACCCAGTGCCACAGCCAGCCTCATCCAAATTCGAACATCCCCCAAGCCAGAGCGTTGCTGCATCACAGCACGCCCATTCACAATCACATAGGATGGCCGGCCATTTCTGCCAGTTACGCTTTTCTGATTCAAACGCCGCAACCACATTAACGATTCTTCGCGGTCATCTGCTAACCAGGCCGGCCGCAAACCTTTCCACATTACCTCTGCGCTCAACGCAGTATCTCCTGGCGAAGGCTTTATCTTCCCCAAGACGTCATTGATCCTTGTTTGCTGCGTATCTGTTAAACCTGATGTTTCCAACAACCTCCGTAAACTGTCTCGACGTCCCGCACTTAGGCGAAGATTCACAATATTAGCGAACAGCGCCTGATCCTTGGGAAATCGTTTCAAAAGCATTGCATCGATCTCCTCGATCGGCTCCAGCTGCGATACTGCCATATACATCCGCTGCAACTGCTTGAAACGCTTGTCAATTCTTGGAGCTTCAGAAAGCTCGCTGGCGATGTTAGCTTCCGTTTGAATTTTGGCTAATTGTTCCAGGTCTGCAACAAGCCGTTCTCTCTGCTCACCGAGCATCTGATCAATCGCATCGTCAGGCACCGTGACCAACATCCCCATTAACAGCTCATCAGAATATGTCTGGTATGCGTCTCGGTTGTTATTCCAGTAACGGTTCTGACTATTTTTAGCGGCCTCGCGAGTCGTGAGTGGAGTCTGAGACAGAAGTAGATTGAGTCCACCCTGATAAAATCGGAACGCAATCGCATCCTTGCGTTCGCTTTCGTTCAGTTTTGCAACTCGTGCCATGAGTGGCACATCTGAAGGGCTTGTCCGCAGCAGACGATCATATCGAGCCAATGCCTCAGGAATTTTCCCAGCCTTTTCAAAAATCTCGGCAACCTCACGCTGATAACTGCGCGGGTCTGCAAGATTCCTTGCCATACCAAAGGTTCTTTCGGCACTCTGCGTATCGCCATCATCAAGAAATGCTTTGCCAAGATCCAGAAAGACCTGCGGTGGCATCAACTCGTTGAGACCGATCAAACGTCGACCAAATGCAAAGAAGGGCAGGTTTCCCTTATTGGTTGGCCCCCGCGAACTACTGGAGTAATACACCCCACCCCGAATCTTCGACGACAGCTCCATGCACTCCCGCAACACCGACAAACGCCGGCTACCTGAGACAGCCAGCGAATTCTCCATCGCCCTAATCTGCCCCGCTTTGTCGTTCACTTCCGATGAGAGGTCTGACAATAGTTGGTACAGATAATTCTTATCTTCACGTCCGGCAAGTCGTTCGAGAGTGATCCGTCTCGCCCACTGCATGTTTCGCCCTTTTGCCTCCATGTTTAGGAGGCCGTCAATAGCGATCGTGAACATGTCATCCCGCTCAGCGTTCTCAGCCAAGTATTGGAACATTCCCACTGCACGTTCAGTCTGATTATTCTCCTTGAGCAGATTGGCCAGCAGAAGATAGGATTCGATACGATCGGGGTGGGTCGCGATCGCCTGACGGTAAGCATCGGCTGCTTCCTCTTTCATTCCCACAAGCGAAAGCACACCCGCTTCAAATTCACCGCCGATCGAGTCCTTACCATCGTCAGCTGTCCTCAAATTCATAAGCACTTTTCGAGCTTCCTGTGCCTTACCACGCTCCAACATGCTTAACGCCAGCTGCCGCAAATATTCAGTCTCTCCTTCAGGATCAACCTCTATCAGCTGTTCAATTACCTTCTCATAGTTCCAATAATCGTTGCAAATCTGGTAGATACGTCCCTTCTCTTGCAACTGATCAACCACATCCTTGCCCGTCTGCGACATGTATTCTTCTGAGATCTCAGTCGCTGCCACCGAATCATTCACGCGAGAGTAGATTCTCACGAGTAACCCTGCTTCGCGGGCATCCGCAGTCCCATCGGAAAGTTTTTCCTCGATCTCAATGGCAATATCCGCCAATGTCCCCAAGCGGCTGGCGACCGTCATCAGACGATCTTCCACATAACGTCGACGTGGGATCGACGTTATTTTTCTCCACAGTGCAAGCCATTGATCCAGTGCCTTGTCCTCGTCACCGACCTCACTGTAAAGCCAAGCAAGCCGCATCTCCAAGTCCTCGGCAACCACTTCCCGGGTCGCCCGAATCGCTTCATTTACTTCAATCGCCTTGTCCTGCCGCCCGATCCGCTCATAAGCGCTGGCGAGTTCTGCACGCACGTCATCACCTACGTCATCTAGCGACTGAACGCGATTCAAGGTGACTTCTGCGCCTTCCACATCGCCACGGCGTTGCTGCAAGTCGGCCCAATACAACAATGCCTGACCGTGGTTTCCCCGCAGGTCCACCATACGTTCCACTGTTTTGCTTGCTAACCGATCCAAACCCAATTCACCGAGGGTCTGGGCAGCACTCATCAGAACGGAAGTGCGTTGAGTTTGGGTGACATAGTCGTCCCACAACGCCACCGCGTCTTGTTTGTCTCCGCGCTCCAGCAGGATCTGCGTCAGCCCCCCTCGCCACGCCAGCTCATCCGGCTCAGCCTGAATCAGCTGACGATAGGTCGCTATCATCTGCTCTGTATTCCCAGCCTCGCCCTCCAGTTCCAACAATTCACGGCGCATCTCGACGGTAAATCCACTCGCCGCGTCGGTGGTCTTCCGAAACAGGGCAATCGCGTCATCATAGCGTCCCAGCTCACGCAACAAATCAATCCAAACCCGCTGCATTTCTGCCGTCATCGGTTCCAAGCCATCATTACGCCGCTTGAACTCATCAACCAGAGCCTCCACACCAGAAGTCTTTTCCTTGAGACGATAGGATTCAACCAGCAACGCCAATGCATAATTCCGATCCCTCTTCAGCGATGCCGATTCAACCGCCTGCCACGCTGTATCGATCGCGCGATCGCGCTCGTTCGCTCGGATCGCCCATTCGGTAACACGACTGGCACTTCGAAAACGGGCAGTACCCGTCCCCGTGACTGTGAACAACTTCAACGCATCTGCATGCCGATTCTGAACGGCCAGCACATTGGCAGCGCGATTCTTGAAACCAATGTCATCTGACTTCGATGCCAAGTCGATCAGCGGTTTCGCATCACTGCCCTGTCTTGCCTTGCTATCGCCAAGCAAACCCATCAGCGCTAGTCGTAAACTGACTGTCTGCTTATCATCCTCGGACAGGTCAGCCTGCGTCAGTTCTGTATATAGGGCCTTGGCAGCCTCTGTTTCACCTAAAGCATCATGGAACTTGGCCTGCAAGAGCCTTAGATCGAGTCGGGAACCCTTAATTTCCTTCTGTTTGAGAAGATCCATCATCAGATCCGATGCCCGTTGCAAATCCCCACGACGTGCAGCCAGTTTCACTTCAATCTCGGCAACCACCTGATTTCGTTTAACGGTCAGATCATCCGTCGATTCCGCAAGCCAATCCAAGGTACTTTGCAGATTCCCTTCTTTAAGAATGGCCGTATCGAAGAAATCCGCCACTGCCTGATCACTGACTCCCGATTTTGTGCAATCATCGATCAGCTTGTTCGCCGCTACGATGACATCACCCCTCGGTCCCTCCTGTCCCATCGCTGACGGTGCAGAAAGCAGCACTGCAAAGACTGCAGCAGCAATGGAAGCGTTTATAACATTGGACAAAGGCTTGGCTCGGCGAGGCAAGCGTCGCAAGACAATCTCCGCGAAGAACGCACCTAAGGCCAAGGCGTACAACCATGGTGCCAACGACAACAAAGTCTTGCCACTTGTTTGAGAAGCAGGTGCGTCCGACCAGACCGACGTAGGCGACATTCGCTGACCTCCAGTAAGCGTAGTGAGTGTTTCCGCATCAAGGGAATTCGCCGGATCAGCGAATTCCTCGGCTGCGATTGGCGACCTAACCGCCATCAAATTCCAGCGTGACGGTGTGCTAGTCGCAGAGGTTTCCAATCGAAGCGTTTGTCCCATTGGTGGAATGGGCATGCGAGCCAGGTACCGATCAGGGCTCCGCCTTTGAAAAACAACCTCGTCCAGGGATTCGAACAGCCGCGCTCGAGGGCCAACCTCAGCGGTTGCGATTCCACGTGGCTGTTGACGAATCGCATGGAGCAGAAGATCTCCTCCATCAAACTCAGCGGCATACTGGAAGGGCTCTCGCATATCAGCCGTACTTCTTTGCAGTATCCGAGCGAGCGCATTTCCATAGTCAGGCCATTTTTGCCAAGGCGTTGTTCCCTCACCCATTGGCTCGGTTGTCAGAGTGGTTACACGCCCCAGTCCATACCGCCAACTCGCCAACACCGGATGTTTTTCGCTTACCGTTTCCAACAGCACCTCGCTGCCTATCCGCGGCTTGGACTCAACGTACCCCGCAAGGTTGGGTAACTGAGCGGTATCGACATCACCCCACCAACCAGGGCCGCCACGCGCCTGCACCACATGTTGCCCAGGACGATACGATGGCAATTTGGTTGTTGAAGGCTGCTTCAGCAGGATTTCAGGCAGATTGAAACGGTTGGGCACATTATAGAAACGCCCTTTTCCCCAGTTAGCAATGTTCACCAGAAACTCGCTGTGGTAACCCCCACCCGCAAGAACGGTAGACACATTGATACCCTCATTGGACATCCGTCGCATCAACGACTCAAAGTCTCCAGATTCGACCCCACCATCTGTGAGCACCAGCACATGCTTGTATCTCGTATCAACGTTCTGGAGACCATAAAATGCCTCTTCAAGTGCAGGCAGAATGACAGTTCCTCCGCCAGCATCCATACGGTTTAACGCCCGTTGCAATTCGATCGCATTCGACGCGGGCTGCAGTGGAGCTGCCCATCGCTTTGCACCATAGAATTCTACAATACCCACCTTATCGTGCGGCAAAAGCCTTTTCATTGCCAGCCTTGATACTTCCTTAGCAAGTTGCACACGCACGCCACTCATGGAACCCGATGTATCAATCACTATCACCAACGACGTCGACGGATCCCTTTTCTCTTCTTTTTGAACGAGTTCAATGGGCAGCAAATTTTCGATCGGCCGATCATGCCATCCACCACCGCCAAACGAGGCGCGCCCACCGCTCATGACCAAACCGAGTCCATCATCCTGGACCGCCTTGACAAGCTGCTGCTCGGCGACGGAACTCACCTGCTCGGCAGGTTGATCATCCAGCATTACCAGGTCTGTGCGAATAAGTGCCTCACCCAGTTTGACCGGATCGCTGGTTTCCCCCGTCACAACTTCAAAACTTGGGCCCAACATGCTGGCCAGCTTTCCCGCTGCGCCACTTTGCCGATCTCCGAGATAGAGCAGCTGATGCGGTGGCAGAATTGGCAGGACGACAGCAAGTTCCTGTTCGGAGCCATCGCTATCCTGAGCCACGACGACAGCATCCAAAAAGCCGGCACCTTCCGGTTCAAAGTTCAATGGCACTTGCTGTTCGCCAGCACCCCTGAAAGCTGAACGAGCCAATTCAGTTTTTCCTGACTTCAAGATCAACGCTCCCGTAGCTCCCCTCGCAGGCAGAACCAACCGCACGTTGACCCTCGAATCAGCCCCTTTTCTAAGCGGCGAGGGCCAATTCACACTTACCGGTGTAGCGGGTCTTGTGACCGTCTCAAGCTGCACCCAGTGAACGGGTATTTCCTGCTCTCGCAATGCCGCAATGGCACGATCATCATCAGGACGCGTCGCCAGCGAATCACTTGCGATCGTAACACTTCCCGGTGCACCCCAGGGAATCAGGGACTGCGCCCTTGCAATCGCAGCGGAAAGAGGAGTTGTACCGCGTCTCGTCTGATCTTCAATTATCGAAACAGAGGAAAATACGGAGACATCATCAGAAGCCAACGGGTCACCAAAGGTCACCAGATGACAGTCGGGGGACTTCTGGAATTCCGCGATCTGCGCCAAGGACTGCGTTTTCGCAGCATCGGAAATACTCCCACTACGATCAAGCACCAGAACTTTGCAAGGCGTTACTTCTTCCACGTCCAACTGTGGCATCGCCATTGCAACAGCTACCGCAAGAAAAATAACTGAGCGTATCAAGTTCTGGAGGGTGTTCTTACCCTTCCATGGCCCTATCCACGGAACAAAAGCAAACAGCGATAACAACAGCATGAACGGGTGTAACAGGATCACGGCAAACGCCCCTTCTGATATAACGCCCACTCAGCGAGCAACATGACAACCACCAAGATTCCAATCCAGACGGTAACATTGAAACCTGAACCAAAACCGTAACTGGGAGAGGGCTCAACTGTTGCCGCAACCACAGCTGGCCTCGTCAAACGAGTCACTTGCAACTTGCGTCCGTCAGCTGCAGTGGCAGTTAAGTCTGCAATGCGATCGAAAGCAGGTCTCGCGACGGGCAATCGCTCGCCTTGTTCCGCCCATGGAACCAGAACAGGACGGTCCGCCAGCCAGCGAATCGAGCGTGCGACAAAAATCGGACAGGCACGACTTTGCTGAAAGTTATATGTAGAAGAGAACAGGTTTTTCCAAACCGAGATTTTCCGTTGAGCCGCCGCCGCCACCTGCACATCGACCACCCGTCCACTTTGCTGTGCAAGTGCCGTTGCATCAATTTGCCGTAATGCCAACTCATCGATCAATACCGACAAAGCCGAGGCAGCGTCTTCAACATCCGTATCAATCTGAAATGCCGGTTGACCATCTGACCGCAAACGCAGATCAGCATTCTCACTGTCACCTACCAACAGGTCAGGCTGATCCTGCACCTCCAAGCACGCGGGGTCGAGAAGAATCAGTTGTTTCAGCACCTCCGGCGTCCCCGCACCGAAAGTAATTCTGATTGGGTCTCGACGCGGAAGCGTGATTGCACCCACCTCGCTAGCCTCATGGATCAATCGCAAGACACCGCCCTGAGCAGGTACATTTTTTAGGACATAGTCACCCGCTTGCGTTGCCTGCACGTCCCCCACAAAAGGCTCTCTATCAATCGTGATTTGAAGCTTTTCTAGTTTAAATTTGTCTGGCGCCGCGACCGAAAACAACAGGTCAACCGTCTGCCAGACGCCCGACGCCGCATCAGAGACCCCCAGGGAGCGAAGAACAGGTTTCCCCATCGCTGGACCTCGATCCAACCGGTACACAGTCACTGCCTCTGGCAGAGTATCAAGGTAACGCTGGTCGACCTCAGTATCACCGACGATATGTATTGTGAGCGGGTTGCCGTCTCCGGCGCGTGTTGACAATGATTCCAAAGCCCATTCCAGTCCTGTCGATGCGCCCGTTGGCTCTCGCTCACGCCGCAAATTGGCTAACTGAACCGGTTCTCCACTCCGCAGCA